>Ga0102589_1005364_pt1 | contig 11293 bp, 13 predicted proteins | sample AraplaMF_Col_mLB_FD_76858 | JGI IMG/M metagenome (GOLD analysis project Ga0102589, IMG submission 76858) | Arabidopsis root microbial communities from the University of North Carolina, USA - plate scrape MF_Col_mLB | ecosystem: Host-associated > Plants > Roots > Endosphere | place: USA... | reverse complement strand
AAAAAAATTAGATATACCCTATATTAAAACAGTAAAGGGCATTGGTTATAAAATCGATGAATAGGATTGTAAAAATCATGAAGATGAAGAGAATTACCTATAAACTCTTTATGACTACATCCCTCATTTTGTTAGCCTTTGCAGCCTTAATTTATGTAACTTTATACTTCTTTCTCCCTAAATTTTATGAGAAATACAAAACAGATCAGCTTCAAACGGGAATCGAAGAAATAATTGATAAATCTAAGAATCTTACGCTTCAAAATGCAACACCACTTTTTGATGAATACGCACAAAAAAATAATGCAATGATATATCTTCAAGATAATGAGGGAAGGCTTATTTATTATCCTTTTCTTCGAAGTACTATTCAAGGGAGTACTATTCAAGAGGGTACTATTCAAGAGGGTACTGTTCGGGAGAGGACTGTTCAGGGGGGTACTCCAGCAAAAGGTTTTGTTACAACAGTACCAATAAAAGGTTTGGCTCAATCTCGTAATTCATATGAGGCTACCAAGCCAATACAATTCCAAGATGTTAACTTAACGCTTGTGGTGTTCGCAACATTTCAACCAATCGATGAAGCTTCACAGGTCTTGGTACGTTTTCTACCCTATATTAGTATCATTGTACTGGTTATTGGTTTAGGAAGTGCTTATCTCTATTCAAGGTTTATTACTAAACCACTTATTTATATTAATAAAGGTGCACAAAAGATGGCAAACTTGGATTTCTCTGAAAAAATTGAGGTTCGTTCTATGGATGAATTAGGGGAATTGTCCAATAGCTTGAATGATATGTCCATCAATTTACAACAGGCAATTTTTGATTTACAAAAAGCGAATCAACAATTAAAAAGTGATATTGAAAAAGAAAGAGAAATAGAAACAAAGCGAAGGGAATTCTTTGCTATTGTAGCACATGAATTAAAAACCCCTCTTACTGTTATGAAAGGATACTTAGAAGGGATGATATATAATATCGGCCCTTATCAAAATCGTGACCAATATTTAAAGAAAAATTTCCAAATAATTGAAAGTCTAGAACAACTGGTTCGCGAAATTTTAAGCATGTCAAAATTAGAACAACATACCTTTAAACTTCAAGTGGAAGAAGTAAATCTTTCCAAATCAATAGATACAATCACAAAAAATCTCGAATTTTTTGCTTCTCAAAAAGGCATTCAAATAATAAAAGAAGTCGATTCTGACATTTTTGTTTATACGGATTATGTTCTTTTAGAAAAAGCTTGTAAAAACATCATTCATAATGCGATTATGTATTCACCGTATAACGAAAAAGTCTATATAAAGTTAACAAAGGATTCTAAACAAAACAACATCCAAATACGAGTTATCAATACTGGTGTCAAAATAAAAGAAGAAGAAATACAACATATTTTCAAACCATTTTATCGAATCGAAAAGTCAAGAAATCGAAATACGGGAGGGAGTGGTTTAGGGTTATATATTGTAAAACAAATTTTCGAGTCCCTTTTTATCACGTATTCTATGAGTAACACAAAACAAGGCGTAGAATTTTTGATTACCATTCCATTTTCCATAAAATAAATAACAAAAGAGTCTCAATCTTATTTCACCTTATTGAAATAAGATTGAAATTTTTTATATAGGATACCGTCACATCGATAAAAAGACGTTAATTTTTCCAATGATTTCTCAGAAAGAATAACGTCTTTTTTTATTTTAGGGGATATTTTGTATTGTTAGCCTGATAGCTATATTGCGTGACCCCTATTATAAGAATCCTGCATTAGAACATAACAAAAATATATACAAAAAAGAATTATTTAAAGTATAAGTTACATTCTAATATTTTATTGTTGATGACAGTACCATTTTACAGCTTATTTAGAAGGGGCATTTACATTTCGAAGTAGTTCTTCAATATGTTTTATTTTTTCATTTACCTTTGTGGCATATGTGAAATCACCATAACAATATGGATACCTAAAATTATTTTTATTTCCACCACAAGTGTACAACGCTGGATTTTGATCAACTTTCATTTTAGAAAACTTTTTGGCCGAATCTTCCGAGTGTTGTTTAACTTCTTGACTGGCGATAAAATCAATATACCCTGATCCCATATTATAGCTTTGAATAATTGTCTCCATGCTAACATCTTTTTCCGTTCCATATTTGTACATTTTTGCAAAGTGTTTTACCCCTTGTTTAATGCTCAAGCTTGTCTCTTGAATTTCATTTGGCTTTAACCCCAGTGATTCAGAAGACTGCATAGGGTCGTTGCCCTCACCTCTACTCTCTTGGTACATAATTCCTAATAAAACTGCTGTTTTCTCTCCTAAATTATATTTTTCTAATTCTTTTTTCAAGGTGAGCTCATATTGCAAAACACGTTTTTCGGTTGCGAGCGCTTTATTTTGTTGAATATTGGTTTTATGATTAAGATATAGTATTCCAAGCATTGTTCCTAAACCTAAAATACTAATAAACAATAATATAATAATTCGTATTTTACTCGTATTCTTCATATATTCCTCCTCGTATAAGAAATTCTATTTTTCAAAGGTAATTGGTTATTTATAAAATATGTAATAAACATCTATCTCCCGCTCCTTTTTAGACCTAAACATCAATACTTTAAGATTTATAGTTTAATATAAAAATTTAAAGATAAGGTAAAGATAAGATAAAGATAAGATAAAGGGCATTTTTTATGCGTACATTAGTAAGGTATTGGTACAAACGGATATGTGGGAGAATTTGTTGATATGAATGGGTTTAGTGATAATTGAGAGATTATCGTACAAGTTATTAATTTTGGAGGTATCATTCCAGAAGTAGATTTACCCTATCTTTTTAATATACTTTATATAGAAAAATAAGAGATAAAATATAATAAAAAACGGCTAACCCTCCACGTAAGAGACTCGACTGTCACAAATAACTAATTATTTCACCTTATATTCTTTTTGCTTTCGTTGGAAGCCCGTCTTTCTTCACTTCTTCCCAAGCTGTTACACCCTTTTTATCTGTGTGATATACAAGTAGGAATGCTTCTCTACGAAGATTCTTTTGCGCAGTAAATTCTAACTCCTTTTCTTTATCTCCCTTATTAAAACCCGATAATGTATATTCATACTCCTTTCCCATAACCTCACCATCCATAGATTTTGAAACTCCCTCTTTTCCATCCATATTAATTTGAACATAATATTCATCTTTACCCATACGATTTATATCACATCCAACTAAAAAGTATCATATATTTTTTCAAGTTGTTTACCTCTTGGATTTTTCATAACACTGTAATCTTAATCTGTTCTCTATTGAAAAGAAAAAAGCTCTGCACTATGCAGGCTTTCTTTATGATTTTACCCCTAAATTATTTATAAAACTTTCTATTGAATTCGCCTGGAATATACGGAAATAGGAAGATTGAACGCCGTAATGTTTGTCAGTAATGATAAGGATTGAAGGAAAGAATTTAGAAATTTTCGGTTGCCAAGATTCATTATGCCACTCTTGGCTATGGAAGTATAACTCATATCTATTTATCTTATCTTGCATTATCTTTTTACTGTACACTGACTTTTGAACTTCAATAAAGAATGGCGATCTACGCCATATTGTAAAAGCATCCGGTTCCATATATTCTTTCCCATACTTTGGTTCAACTTCGAAGAGTTTAGGATTTTCATAATGAACGAGTTGTTTGTATATGTCCACAATACCAAGGAAATGAGGAATTTTTTGACTCGTTTTTTTGATAGAGCTGGGTTGTAGAAAATAAATGTATGGGTGCTGCAATACGTTAGCATCAACATGCCCATCTCTTCTTAATCGTTTCATAACTGTATTACAACAAGTTATTGCATTCTTTAATCCTTGAAAATGTAAATAAATAATATCGTCACGCGACATACACCTAAATCGTTTCAGGTCATTTAAAATCCCTATATCTCTACTCTTCATCATCTAACACCCCAAATAAAGGCATTTCTTTTTGCAGAGGTTTTTTAGACATTATCTCCTCTTTAGCTATACGATATGGCTCAACAATTTGTTTCGCTTTACATAGTGACAAGTAAGGTGCTTGCACTTTCTTTAATCCATTTCGTTTAAAAATCATTTGGCCAGATTGCTCTAAATACTCTGAACCAGGAGTACCCATGATATTACTATTAATCACACTATCACATTTAAAGCCAATTCTTACAGTCATATTAAGTTTTAACTTACCATCTAACACCTTGGCATCTGGCCGCTGCATACTTAACATAAGAAAGACTCCAAGCGACCGCCCGATTGCTGAAATCTTTTCAATTGTAGCCATACACTCTTTTTCATCTTTAAGCATAGCTACCTCATCGATAGCAAGTAGAATATATGGTTTTTGATAATTAGGATTTATTTTGTTGTACGCATCAATATGATCCACTTCATATTCTTCCATAAGTTTTCTTCGTTCTCTGATTTCCTTCCATAACTTTTGAAGCATTATTTTCATTTCGATTTCTTCCATACAAACTTCTTTTACATGCTTCACTCTACGCAAAAAATGAAATTCAGAGTTTTTTAAGTCACCAAGGTACAACTGCAACTTTTCAGGAGACATAAATTGAATAAGGGTTGATAATACAACACGTACCATACTACTTTTCCCGCTTCCCGTTTCCCCTGCAATTAATAAGTGCGGTGAATTGGAGTCAATCATATCGTACGCAATCATCTTTCCGAATTGGTCCCTACCGACAACAACAGGTAAACGGTAATCTTTTAATAGTGACTTCCATTCTTTATAACAATAATTGTACGATTTTAGCCCAGTATTTGAGCGAAATACATGTAGGACAAATTTTTTTACATCACCTTCAATCGTAATATTTCGCCCTAAAATTTGCTGGAAACAAAACCACTTCTTTTCAATCTTCTGTGGATCTAACCCGCTTGGTATGGTAAACACATATCTCACACTTTCTGCTGAGGAAGAAATATTATGTACCTTTGGATAAATAGGTACTTTCCCCCCGCGTGTTTGATGTTCCGTATATAGACCTGCTTTTCCAAATACCTCTATAAGTTGATTCCTTAACCTTTGTGTAAGAAGCCACTTCTTAATCAGTTTCATATACTTCCCCCTAAAACATGATTACGATGCGAATAAATACATATCCAATCAAACAAACTCCACCAATTCGTATGCCGTGATAAATTCCTTCACTTACAAATTTAGCAGCAGATATATAGTCATGTCGTACCAAATATTTTTCTAACATGACTGCCCCGATTAAAACGGTTCCCATTATGCCTAATGCAATGTAAGTATTGAGTACCTGATCCGACATGTGAAGGAACGCGAAAGAACTTAATGAATTGTATTTACGTATTTTTTTTTCTTTATCTTCATATGACCGATTCATAAACTCACGAAAAGAAATTGTTTCCTTCCTACCACGCATTTATATTCCCCCCTTTATAAACAGAATTTAGAAGGTAGATATTACATAGCCTCATCTACTTAATACCATGGTAGTTTTACTTTGGTAGAAATCTTGATAAATACTTTGGCAATCATTCACACCTTACTTTGGTAACCTCGTAATCTTCTACATTTATAAATACCGTGTTAGCTACTTTGATACATCATATTGTAGACAGCTTGTACATTATGTAAAAAACTTTTTTCGTCTATGCGAATAGTTTTTTACATTTATGTCCACAATGTTGAAAATAGGTTCAGGAGGGATTTAAGTGTTTTGGAAATTCGGAGGTAAAAACCGAACGAAACTAGGTGATTTTTTAGATCGGAATGGCTTCACCCAAACTGATTTAGAAAAGACAGCAAAATTAAGCCGTCCTACAGTTTCAAAAGCCTGCAATGATAAAGAATACATACCTAGTCCAACTGTAATGAAAAAGATTTTAAAAGTTATCAGACAAATAAAACCCAATGTTAAATCCACCGACTTTTGGGATATGTAAAAGCCTTATAACAGAATTCACATTCGCATACACCGAGAATACACGTCTTTTTTAGGGGGTATACCGGTGTATGATTAGTCAATTTTTCCAAGTCGAATTGTATTATGTTTAGATCTTCTTAGCCTTGATGCAATTGTGTCCTGCATCAAGATGTGCTTAGACCTCTACATACTAAATTAGCTGTAATAGGAGATGCGAGTAGAAGTGACTCCATTGTTTTTGCTACAATTGTTGGTTTGGAATAAAGTTTGATCAGAAATATCCCCCAAACCCGTATTTTAAGTTAAACGATAAGAACCCGTTTTGAAAAAAAGATTGATCAAAACGGGTTAAGCCTTTGTAAAATACTATGCAATTTTTATAATAAAGTTTGATCATTTACTACCGATGATCTTAAACAATCGCGCCCGTTTGCGGTATTTTTATATTGTTACCCTTTTGCCCTTTTTGGCCAAATAAAATTGCTTATGGCAATCAGAAAATCAATACCTAACACAAGTGTCCATAATTTTAGAAACCCAGCCAACACTTCTGTTCGGGAAAAATCGTTAATTAAATAGATTAGGACCAATAAAATTCCAGCACCTATTAGAAAGGCAAGCACATGTTGTCCCCAACTTTTAAAGTAGTGTTTCGCATAATCGATGCCAAATCTTTTAACTGGTTTCGATCCTTGTTTCATCACATAATATTGAAAGCGTATATCAGCCCATTCAATCATACTTCTACCGTATGCGATAGAGATTCCAATATACACAGCAGCAATTGCATGCACTTTGGTAGCAGTTGCACCACGATACAAGTCTACACCCGTAGCAACCAATAAAATTAAATCAATGACAGGTGTCAAGGCTAGGAAAAACAATCCTAATTTACTTCTTTTAAGGATATATCGTGTGAATAAACCTAAAGTGATAACAACCCAAAACCCTATTTCACATGCAACGATAAACCACGCAATTACATTCACCCCAGCACCCCTGCTCTCCAATAGTTAATTTTGAATATAGTTCACTATCTAAAGTGATAAAAGAACGATTTAAAAGTATGTATTAAGTGGCATTGGATACTTCACCTACTTACAACAAACTTCTATTATCCCATAATTGTTAGCAGAACCATAATTCCATTAGTTAGACCATGAATGATAACTGGCGGCCAAATTGAATTGGTTCGTTCATACGCCCATGCAAAGACTATACCACTTAAGAAGTTTACAGGCATCGCATTATAAGTTGGAATGTGGATAATTGTAAAGATTAATGAGCTTAGAAAAATAGCCCACATCATACCAAAACGTGTACGTAGCCATCGATATAAAAAACCACGATAAAATATTTCTTCATATATTGGTGAAATGACCGCCGCAGAAATAAAAGCAATAAGAACAGTAAAGAAATTTACGCTTTGCTGTATCGCCTCAGTTTTGCTGTTCTCATAAGAATTTCCAATAAAGCTAGTAAGCACCATCACTATTACATCACCAGCCATTAATATAATAGTTAGTAAGACAATAAATTTCCAATCCTTTATAGAGAATGACCTGATTCCTACTTCACTCCAAGAAAGTTTCTTTGGACGAAGGATCATGAAATACACACCTGAAACTAAAACAATCGCTATTGTTAATCCTATTAAAGTTCCTGAATATAATTCATTATCAAACCACTGAGAATAAATAGGCTTTACTAAGAATTTTATGCATCCTATAACAAATACAAATTCGAGTATCATCATTAATAGAAATTCTTTTAATCCCCAAGGGTCTTGGTCCTTCCAATTCATGTCTAATTTCTTCATTCATCACTCCTCTTTCTTTATATGATATAACCTAACTATAATAGGTGACGTAACGTCACTTACAACCTTCATTTTCAGGGCAAATTAAATAAATCGATGGATTACAGAAGGATATGCATCCAAACAACTTAATTTTACTCCGGCAATAAAAATACCCCTTTAGATATGATTACCTGAAGGGGTAAAGCATCGCGACTTTGTTCAAAACATCGCATCTTTATTATAAACATCGCGACTGTATTTCAAATCTACAACAATATCAATTAATATCTTCTCACCTTTACTTACTTTGTATATTTAAAACGCTTAATCACGATCTGGGCTTCGTTGACTATCCATACCCACCACCTTCTACATAAATAGGAAGTAGTTTGTCTAACTCCTCCATATGGTAATTCTCATTGTAAATCTTTTTATTTAAATGTATAATTATATAAAAAGTTCTAAATATTTGAATTGAGGTGAAAATCATGAGAAGTTTTATTTCATTATTGATCTCTACTATCTGTTCAATCATCCTTTTAGTTTGGAGTTCCCTTTCTTTCTATACTGGATTCACAACAGGACATACATACTACTGGGTTAACGGTATCATAGCCTTGATTTTCCTTCTATTCTTTGTCTTAGATATGCGAGATATCATCAAGAAAAACTACAGAACATCAGGACAATAGGAGTTGATACATGTGTGGAAAAAAATTAAGAATTATAGATTAAGCTTAAAAGATTTAAAGTTCATGTTATGGTTATTCGGTATTACATGTTTTGTATACGGCTACAATTTCATTACAGGATTAGCTTTTGACCATAAATTCCAAGTCTATGATTTAGGTGGTGCTATAGCTACATTCGCCGCATTTATGGATACTAAAAATAGGATTCAAAATAAAAATTATAAGACAGCTTAAAAAGGGATCTATCGGGATTCCTTTTTTCTATGCAAAATAAAAAAGCATCCTATTTTGATGCTCTCTGCGCATAATTTTTCTATAAAATACTGATTCCCATTGTCATAAGGCTACCTAATACAATACATACTAACCCTACTAATATTAAAAACTCTGGTAACTCAAAGTGTCCGAATATCATAGCTAGAATTAAACCTATAGGAAATACCAGGACTTCTATCCAACTTATCCCTTCATTTTCCCTTGCTATATAGGACGTAGTTATACCGATAATTAAAATTCCTAATACAATTAAAATTAATCCTAGTGTAATTCATCCACCATCTTTTTTCATTCATATTACCATAAATAAACAGTCATTATCATTACTTCTTTATAAAATAAAAAAGTAGCGGATTCGCTACTTTTAATTAACAATGATACAGTTGACCACGAATTTCGCCATTAGGATGTTGTACTGTATGAACATTAATATAAATGTTTCCAGCGATGATTTCATTTACAAGAGCATCTAATGTTTGACCAGCCAACGGCCCAACCAAATCCTCTTGAGTGATTATTCCTGTAAAAGTTGCACATTCTATTGAAACTGGATTTGTTATAGGTCCAAATAAAAAAGCTACAACAGGACCGTTTGTTCCTTTTGCTCCTAGATGCAGATGGGCAACTACTACATTCTCTATATCAAATAACTCCAACTTAAATTTTAAACTAAGCTCGTCCCGGCTCAATTTAAAGAAAGCTTGTCCTCGAGCATCTGTTTCTACTGGTGGAACTTCATTTCGGCCACGTAACTTTGCGAAGAACATATTTATCACTCCTATGCTTTTTATATACTCCTAATATATTCATGTCCTTCTTAACTGGTGACAAAATAAAAAAGCAGCAGATTCGCTACTTTAAAGTAAATGATTTAATCTTGAATTTCCTGTATACTTTTTACCAGATATTGAATACATAATATCTTGGTATTTAATCAACCTCTTATGATCACGTGGTATATGAAAACTCTTTCGATGTTCTTTGAATAAATTTATCATTTTAACCAAGAAGACCCCTTCCTCAAGGAACGCGAAGTGAGTAGGTGGGAGATGAATTGGCTTCGGACAAGAGATGGCAGGAAGCCATCTTAGTACTTAATATCATTTATTTTCCGTACACGTAAACAGGACATTAAGAAATACGATAAATTCATTTTCTCTTTTATGTCCGTGTAGGGTAGACCTAATCGTGACATTTATTTTTGTTCGTTTGTTTTGTTAGTTAGTAAAAACTTTCTTCTACTTTATAAAAGTATTAAAAGGAAGTGTTGACTATGAAATTTGTTTTGAACTTTAAAGACGGTTTAAAAGTCGAAGTCCCTGATTTCGATAAAGTAAATGGTGGCGAAAACTTCATTGACCTTCTCAAACATTATCAAAAGGAAGATAGCCCTATTACTCTTGAACAAACAGATGGTAATATCGTACGAAATTTTTCTGAACTACATTCTGTGGAAATTGTTTTTTAATAATAATCAAGCCTCATTCTTATGGGGCTTGTCCTTATCTTTCCTTAAAAACAAACAAGACGCCACCCAAATCACGGTAGCGCCTACAATAATTCCTATACACTTAATCAACTTATTTATCATTACGTCATTTATTTCTTTGCTTCCATACCCCATTCTCTTTACGATAAGTATTCTTTCCATTCATGAATCCAGCTGTATTACCAGGAATGCTATATTTCTTTTTTTTATCCTTCTTCTTCATCTTCTTTTCTTCTTGAACAGCTTGCAAATCCACCTTCCATTGTTTCAACAAATCCTTTTTACGTCGCATCGAATTTGTACCCCTCAGATTGAAATGTTAATCCATCAATCATATTATATATATTTATATGTAATTTTCAATAAAAAGAGAGCACCAATATCGAGGGTGCTCTCTTTATAAATTGAGGTTTATCCTGAGCATTGAATAGGACACGAAAAACTCGTCCTAATACATAATATGCTTGTCCTTATCATAATGTGCAATAAAAAAAGCACCCTCGCCCAGGCGCCAAAAGATACATATACGTTGAGGTAACTAATACGTTAGAAAAGACCCTTCCATATCATTGTATGATTATCGCTTATCTTTATACCTAACAGAATCATTAAATACGTTTAATGTATAATTTCGATTGATTTAACCCTGCCTAATACTATCCAATTCATGGTTAGTATTCTAAATAGACCAACGATGTATTATAATCCTTTATATACCCAAGGAGGTTCACCATGCTTAATTTTCATAAAACATTCCCCATTTTAGGATTCTTTTGGTTTTTATACAGTTTCATCGGTCTCATCTTTTTATTACTATTCCTTATCGTGTAGTAACAACGCATTTGAACTACCCCCACTTTCACTTCGTTTAGAAGTGGGGGATTCCTAAGTAAAGAGTTCTATCGAACTCTAATTTATTAGGCTAACCCCACAGTCCTTGCGGTTAGAAGCCTTATCACTTCATTCTTTAGATTGATACTTGCGTTAATATCCCTATCATGGTGTGTATGGCAAGAAGGGCAATCCCATTTACGTAGGTTCAGATTTTTAACGTCTTTGTTTTGATATCCACAACAAGAACATAA
>Ga0102589_1005358_pt1 | contig 11303 bp, 10 predicted proteins | sample AraplaMF_Col_mLB_FD_76858 | JGI IMG/M metagenome (GOLD analysis project Ga0102589, IMG submission 76858) | Arabidopsis root microbial communities from the University of North Carolina, USA - plate scrape MF_Col_mLB | ecosystem: Host-associated > Plants > Roots > Endosphere | place: USA... | reverse complement strand
ATCCCTTTAATAGCTGAGTCCTTCTTTCAAGATTGCTTCTAGGTAAATCATAAAAGTATAGTACTAAAAACCAAGAAATAACAATTCCTAGAGTTGCAAGAACTAATTCTCTTGTTATATAGAAAATGATACTGAAAAAAAATAGGGATACTATACCTTTTAAACAATTAGATACCCCTACTAGTACAAGTTTCTCCTCTTTTTGCATCTTACCATATACAGTTTCTCCTAATGTTTGTAAAAATTTAGCTATTGAGTATAATAAAACTAACAAAACCATTTCAGAAGATTTATTTAACACACATAAACCAGTTACTACCAGAGCTATAGTAGCATTAACAAGACATAGAGACATATAATCAATAAATTCATATTTTTTATCTCTATCAGTTACATACATGCTTCTTAATTGCATAGAAAAAAACATATATATTGGACCTGTAATAGCTACAGCTAAACCAAATTCTCCTACTTCTCGAGGAGTCCCTAGTTTTGCTAATACTACAATTATTAAGAATTGTGATGCCATGAAGACTGTGGATCCTAAGAAAACACCAAAAATTTTCCTTATTAAAGAATTTAATTTTTCATTCATTTAATCATCCTTATTTAAACATTACTTGAAACTTTAACGGGATATTATGTATAAATATCAATTATTAAATTATTTTGCTCTAAACACGACAAATAATTTGAGTATTCTTTATAGTATTAAACGTTATAAAAAATCTAATTTCAAACAGAAAATTACAACTACTCAGGTATTATATTTAAGAGATATCATACATTACGCTTTAACCTTAAATCCTACAATGGAAAACTTTCCTTATTGCACCCACAACTGTCTAATAATCCTTACTATTCTTCTTAAATCGTCTAAGGTCATTTTGGTATCACTAGGTAAACACAAACCATTTTTAAATAACTTCTCTGCAATACCTTCACCAACAAAATTGTATTTTTCAAAGAAGGGTTGCATATGCATTGGTTTCCATACAGGTCTTGATTCAATATTTTTTTGTTCTAATGCTACCATCACATCAATTGGTCTTATTTTCCCATTTAAAATTATACTACTTAACCAATAGTTTGGTTTATCCCATTCATTGTTAGGCATAAACCCTATTCCTTCGAGTTCACTTAAATGTTCTTTATAAAAAGAGAATATCTCTCTTTTTTTCTCTACTCGTTGATCTAACACCTTTAACTGACCTCGGCCGATCCCTGCAACAACATTACTCATACGATAGTTGAACCCTAATTCACTATGCTGATAATGTCTTGCTTGGTCACGACTCTGTGTAGCCCAGAAACGAGCTTTTAAGATTTTTTCTTCGTTATTCGAGACAAGCATTCCTCCACCAGAAGTTGTAATAATTTTATTACCATTAAAAGAGAAAATACCATAGTCTCCAAAAGTACCTGTATGCTTTCCTTTATAGTAAGTTCCTAGACTTTCAGCTGCATCTTCAATTAAAGGGACATTATGTTTTGTACAAAGCTCTGTAATTTTATCCATATCAGCCGATAGTCCATAAAGGTGCACAACAATAACGGCTTTTACGTTAGGATACTTTGAAAAAGCCTCCTCTAATGCTTCAGGGCACATATTCCATGTTTCTTCATTACTATCAATAAACACAGGAGTAGCATTTTGATAGATTATTGGATTTGCTGTAGCTGAGAAAGTCAGGGTTGGACAAAAAACAATATCACCCGCTTCTACTCCTGCTGCTTTTAAAGCTAAATGGATAGCTGCTGTTCCCGAAGACAAAGCGGCTGCCGATTTAGAACCTACTTTAGTTGCTAACTCTTCTTCAAACTTGTTTACATTTTCTCCAAGAGGAGCGATCCAGTTTGTATCAAAAGCTTCTTTCACGTATTCCATTTCATATCCTTCTTCACTCATATGAGGAGAGGAAAGAAAAATTCTATCTTGCATATCAAGGACTTCCTTCCATTTTAAGGTGTTTTTCATTACATCTGTATATTGTGAACTATCTTTTTATAACTGCTGGTACACCTGCGACTAGAACATTGTTCGGTACATCTTTAGTAATAACTGCTCCAGCTGCTATGACACAATTAGAGCCAATAGCGATATTATTTATGATAGTAGCTCCTATACCAATCCACGTCTGCTCTCCAATGTTCACGGTGCCGCCAATGTGAGTACCAGGAGATGCATGAACACCATCTTGTAATGTGCAGTCATGATCAATCGTAGAAGCTGTATTAATAATACAACTTCTACCGATTCTTGCATCTGGATTTATTACTGCTCCTGCCATTATTACAGTTCCTTCTTCTATAAGGCTTTTTGTACTCACTGTACTAGATGGATGAATAAGGATGGGTATTTTGAAACCATGATGGCTCAATTTCTCTGTCCACTTAAACCTAGCAGTATTGCTACCGATAGCTACAAATGCGTATTCATATTCGCTCTTTAATGCAGATAAGTCAGCTAACTTACCTACTATAGGAATTCCTAATACTTCTGAAATATCTTCTCTATCATCTAGAAAAGCGATCTCTTCCCACTGTTTCATGAGTTGAGCAATCTCAGATACTACTTTCCCATGACCACCTGCACCCAAAATTAATAGTTTAGCCACAATACTTTACTCCTTATTTTATTAAAGATAAAACTGCCTTCTTCTATAATAAAGAAACAATCTAATTCATACTTTGTGCAAGCAAACTCTCACGATCGTTCGCTAAATTTAACACATAATCCCTTGTATGCTCTGTATCATAAACTTCATAATTATTAACCAACGTTGTAACTCGAGAAAAATCCACTTCTACCGATTTTCCGATAAAAATCTTAGGGAAAATCGCCTCATCATGTACTTCATCTTTCCCTAGAAGCTCTTCATACATTTTCTCTCCAGGTCGAATTCCTGCATACTTAATTCCAATTTCTTCTTCCGTATAACCTGAAAGTTTAATTAAGTTCTTCGCTAAATCCACAATCTTAACAGGCTCACCCATATCTAAAACAAAGATTTCTCCACCACGAGCAAGTGTGCCAGCTTGCATAACAAGTCTAGAGGCCTCCGGAATAGTCATAAAATATCTAGTCATATCAGGATGGGTAACTGTGATAGGTCCACCTGCTTGAATCTGCTGCTTGAATAAAGGAATTACACTGCCACGACTACCTAGAACATTCCCAAAACGAACAGCCACAAATTTTGTCTGACTATGTTTATCTAATTCTTGAATTACCATCTCTGCAATCCGCTTAGTAGAACCCATAACATTCGTTGGATTGACAGCTTTATCAGATGAAATCAACACAAAAGTACTAACTGAAAATGTATCAGCAGCCTCTGCTACATTCTTTGTACCAATTACATTATTTTTCACGGCTTCCTTAGGATTATATTCCATCAAAGGAACATGCTTATGCGCAGCAGCATGATAAACAACATCTGGTTTATACTTACCCATCACGTCAAAAACCCGGTGACGATCTTGTATATCTGCAATAATAGGAATAATTTCAAATTCACCCTTATATTTAACTTTCAACTCCATATCAATTGAATAAATTGAATTTTCTCCATGACCAAGAAGTATTATTTTTTTCGGCTTAAATTTACTTACTTGTCGACAAATCTCTGAGCCTATCGATCCTCCTGCTCCAGTCACAAGAATTGTTTTTCCAGTTAACTTCTCAGATATACGCTGAATATCAAGCTCTACTGGATCCCTTCCTAATAAGTCTTCGACCTGTACATCCCGGAATTGATTCACAGATACTTTTCCTGTAATAATATCTTCTATCATTGGCATAATTTTTATTTGAGCCTTTGTTTTACTGCACTCTTGATAAATTTTTTGAATCTCAAGTTTATTAAGTGATGGTATTGCAATAACAATATGACGAATCCCACTCTTCTCTACAATCTCAGGAATGTTTTCTGTTTTACCAAGTACTCTAACTCCATAAATCTCAAGCTTCTGTTTTGTAACATCATCATCTACAAAAGCAATTGGTTTTAGTTTACTCTCATTATTTTTCAACAATTGACGAACAAGCATAGTTCCAGCAGATCCTGCTCCAACAATGAGTGCATCCTCTTTTTCTATAACTGACTTAATAAGACGCCCTCTCACCATTCTCCAAGAAAATCGTGAACCTCCAATAAGACACATGTGTAAAAGCCATGTAATAAATAAAACCCGAATGTATATGTTACCATCTACCAACAACTGGACAATAGCTGCAGCTCCAATCGAGAATGTTACAGCTTTTACAATAGCAACAAGTTCTCCCACGCTAGCATATTCCCAAGCCTTATGGTATAAGTGATAAATAAATGCAAATACATGGTGGCTTACTAGCAAGGTCAAAGAACTAATCGTTAACATTTCAAGACTATAGATATTAAAATAAGGATTTAATATGTAATACCCAATAAATATTGAAAATAAGACGATGAACGAATCCATTCCTATAAGCAGTGACACTCGTTTTGAGTAATTCAATTTGATACCTTCTTTACATAAAATTTTTCTTTTTAGTGTGATTAAGTGGCATTTCTTTTTTTCTTTAACATTCATCTAATGGCTAATCTGAACATTTTCATTTATTTAGCAGTAATTGTATGTTTCGCCTCTTTAACTACCAAATCATTCATAATCTTCAGTAAATCCTCTCTTAAATCAGGATGCTGTAATGCGAATTCAATTGTAGTTTCGATAAAACCTAATTTCTCACCGACGTCATACCGCTTACCTTCAAAATCATAGGCAAATACACGTTGAATCTCATTTAGTTTTTGAATGGCATCTGTTAATTGAATTTCTCCGCCTGCCCCGATTTCCTGCTCCTCTAAAAATTTAAAGATTTCAGGTGTAAATACATAGCGACCCATGATAGCTAAATTTGAAGGAGCTGTACCTGCTGCTGGTTTTTCAACAAATGTATTCACTTGGTGACGACGTCCGTCGTTAGAAATAGGGTCAACAATTCCGTATCTGTGGGTTTGATTATCTGGGACGGTTTGTACTCCGATAACTGAAGACAATGTTTGTTCGTATTCATTCATAAGCTGACGAAGACACGGAGTTTCAGCTTGAACAATATCATCTCCTAATAACACAGCAAATGGCTCATCACCAATGAAATTACGCGCACACCAAACCGCATGACCTAAACCTTTTGGCTCTTTTTGGCGAATATAGTGAATATCTACGTTAGAGGATTGACGTACTTTTTCTAAAATATCAAACTTTTCTTTAGAAACTAAGTTGTTTTCAAGTTCCGGTGCATAATCAAAGTGATCTTCTATTGCACGTTTTCCTTTGCCCGTTACAATAATAATATCTTCAATTCCTGATTCAATCGCTTCTTCAACAATATATTGGATAGTCGGTTTATCTACGATTGGCAGCATTTCTTTTGGCATTGCTTTTGTAGCTGGAAGGAAGCGAGTGCCTAATCCAGCTGCTGGAATAATTGCTTTTTTTACTTTTTTCATCTTTCATCATCCCTCATTCTCTATTTTTAAATTGCTAATTTAGGTATTTACATCTTTAAAATACGTCACCTAACTCAACTTCACACATTATTATTGACAACAAACACATCTAAGGTGTGGGTTATATCCACACCTATAGTAATGCTGAGTACTTCCTGTGAGTATCGGTTCTGGAGATATCACCGAATATTAAATTCCCCTATTTAATGACTTCTTTTTTCTTTGTTCAATAGCGTAATTAACTAATTGTTGAATTTTCATTAAATCCTCTTTGGAAGCTTCTTGGCTAATATAACGAATTGTTTTCTTTACACTTTTCGGTAATTCATCGAACTTTTTCATTTCAATAATCCTCTACTATTAGAAAATGCCCAAAAACTTTTTCTTCTTCATCTTCTCAGGCGTATCTCTAAAACAAGCGCTACCATTTACAATCGCTTCTGTATTTTCTTGAAATAGGTACAGCATGTCCATTCCATATTCAACAGAAATAAGCTCACTTGCTTCTTGCATGTGAAAATTCCGTCCTGAAATGTTATGAGCATCTGATGCAATCATGTGTGTAAGATTTGCATCAATCAAGTCCATGGAAAACTTCTTGATTTTCTTACCAAATCGTCCTATTAAGCTAGATGCCGTAACTTGCGTCATAGCCCCTTTGTTGACGAGGTTGTATAAAATATCTGGATCTTCTATTAAGCGGCTGTTTCGCTCTGGATGCACAATAATTGGCGTTAATCCTTCTGCTTGAACATCATACAGCAAACGTTCTGTAAACCGCGGGACTTGACTCGATGGAAATTCTACAAACACATATCTATTAGTAGAATTTAAGGTGAGAATCTTACCATTTCGATAGTCTTCGATCATTTCTCCATATATACGACTCTCTTGACCTGGTAATATTGTAAGAGGAATATTCTCTTGAAGTAAGCGTTCATTTAATGCAGCAACTCGCTGTAAAATCTCATTTTTTTCATTTATGTATTTCCCGTTTTGATGATGGGGAGTCGCTACAATTGTATAAATTCCTTCAGAAACCGCTTTTCTTGCCATATCTAAACTATCTTCCATTGTTTGTGCGCCGTCATCAACACCAGGTAGTATATGACAGTGAAGATCAATCATTCCTTCCCCCCCTTATACCTAAAGACCCATAAATTCTACTCCACACTTATGAAATACTACCATAGGCACAAAATAGGTTCAATGTCTTATTTTGTCGAAAGGTATCAAATACCCCGTAAATATACTTTTTATGCCGGTATTTGTATTTAAAATGAATCTTATTGTTTATTTCAAATGTTATAATTATATATTAAAAACCTCACATAATCTAGATGAAAATGAAAAAATACCATATCATTCTATTTTATTCCTAATGTTCATTTTATCAGTTAAAGTCTTACATTTATTGAGACAACTGAATTATTTATTGAAAAAATTCTAATAAATAAATCTTTTGTTCGATGCCAAATTTGAAAACGCAACCATTACTATTAATATAATGTTTCATAGTAAAGTAAGGAACATTTAATGGTTAAATAAACCTAATCATAATTAGGTACTTAGTCTAGTGACGAAAGAACATTTTATTAAATTCTTGCATTTCTCTCTTCATTTCTTTATCATTAAGTGAAAATTTTGTAGAGAAAAGAGTTTTTTTACTATGTTAAAACGTGTTTTATTAATACTTCTGCTTTTAGCTATTTCAAAATTCTCCCACACCCCGCACTTATTAGTAACCGATCCTTCCACGTGGACGAACTCTTCCGTTTGGGATCATAAAGCTACGCTCTGGTCCATTTTGCATCCGGGCAGCGAGTTTTATACGTCGTATACCTATGGGTTTGATTTGGAGTTCATCCTTCGAAAAATCGCCCATCTTTCTTTTTTTGGCATGCTAGGATTGCTTTTTTACTGGAATTTAAAGGAACAGCGATATCGTTATGTGAAAGCTTGGTTTTGTCTCGCAGCATTTGCTTTTTTAGATGAAGTCCATCAGGCTTTTATCATTGGCCGGGATGGTCGGGTTGTGGATGTAATGATAGATTCCTTCGGAGCAGCTGTAATGTTGTTTGTATTGTATAAAGTGAGAAAGCATTCGACACGATAGATTAATAGGAGTTGTCGAAAGAATAAAAATACAACAAAAAAAAGCATGCGGCTAGTGCCTCATGCTTTTTTTTGTTGTATTTCATATTTTCTACTGCACCCATTACGTTCGATTGAATTTCCTCTAACCGCTTCTCACTTCTATTCTGCGTAACCTCCTTCACGCCAAAATAAAACTTCACTTTTGGCTCTGTGCCTGACGGACAAATCGCAAACCATGATCCGTCTTGCAGCCAGAATTTAAGCACATTTGACGAGAGCAAGTCTATTACTTCTTGCTGCGCAGTGAGTAAGTTGATTCTCTTTCCGCTTTGATAGTCTTCAATTTTTTCGACCGCTGCGCCTGCTAGCTCTGCCGGGGGATGCTCGCGGAATTGGCTCACAATGCGGCTGATTTGTTCAGCTCCGTATGTTTTATACAGTTGAATTAACCCCATCATAAAGCGTCATTCCTTGCTGCTTGTGATAAACTGCAGCTTCAGCAATCATCACCGCTGCCTGTACGGCATCTTTGTCACGTACAAAGTCACCGATTAAATAGCCGTAGCTTTCTTGGTATCCGAATTGAAAGATTTTCGTTTTCTCTCGCTTGTACCCTTCAATTTTTTCGGCAATGTATTTAAAACCGATAAGTGTATCGACAGTTTGAACTCCGTAATCTTCTGCAATGGCACATCCTAGTTCTGATGTGACAATTGTTTTAAGCATGACACTGTTCTCTGCAAGAAGGCCTTTTTCTTGTTTCTGTGCCAGCACATAATGCAGCAATAAAGCACCTAATTGATTTCCCGTCAGCAGTACGTAATCACCGCTATTATTTTTCACTGCAATCCCTAATCGGTCAGCATCTGGATCTGTAGCAAGTAGCAGATCCGCATTTGCTTGCTTCCCGTACTGAATTGCCAGTTGAAAAGCCTGTGCTTCTTCCGGGTTAGGAGCTGACACGGTTGGGAAGTTAGGATCCGCATTTTTTTGCTCATCCACGATTGTAATATGCTGAAATCCATAGTTTTGAAGTGCTTGCGGCACGAGCTTTTGTCCCGTACCATGGAGCGATGTATAGACAATATGCAGGTTAGTTGTTGTCACATCTTTGTTTAACTGAAGGCCTTTTACATAATCAAGGTATACTTGATCCAGATTTTCTCCGATATAGCTTACTAGATGTTGTCTCAAAAGTTCACGTTCTTCTTTTACTTCCAGCAGCAGTGCATTTTCGATTTCATTCATATGCATGATGATTACATCAGCCGCTGCGGGAGGAAGCTGGGCTCCGTCTTCTCCGTACACTTTATAGCCATTGTATTCTGCCGGATTATGGCTTGCTGTAATCATAATGCCGGCGTAAGCACGAAGATAGCGAACAGCAAATGATAATTCTGGCGTTGGGCGCAGCTCGTCAAATACATAGCTTTTAATCCCGTGCACCCCCAGTGTTTTGGTTGCTTCTAGTGCAAATTCTGCCGACCCATGGCGGGAATCATACGCAATTACCACTCCTCGTTTTTTGGCTTCCTCACCGTTTTCTTGAATATATGCAGCAAGTCCAACCGTGACTTTTCGAACGGTATAGATATTCATACGATTCAGTCCCGCACCAAGCTCCCCTCTCATTCCGCCTGTTCCAGACTCGAGCTGTTTATAAAACGCATCTTCTCGTTCACGTTCCGTCATATTATTCATTTGTTTTTTTAATTCACTTGGCAGCTCTTTATGATTACTCCATTTCTTCCATTCCGTTTTCCACGTCATGTTCATCTCTCCTGTACTGATTTTTTCTTTTATTGTGCATGGATTGTATGAACTGTGTATGAATAAAAAAAGCTTTTTTAAAGAGAGATGCTTTTATTTCCTTATATTTTTGTGAAGGAGATTTTCCCTGTGTTATCGACGCTTAGCCTCCAGCTTTATCTGTCAGAAGATTAAGGATTAGACTGTTGCCTTGCTGAAATTCGAGATTTCCGTACATTTTGCTTCATTATTTACTCATAATGGTCGTTTCACATACCGATAGCACACTATAGAAATTGTTCATTATAACGAATTAAAAGACAATAATTTAACAAAATTCTTAATAAAGAACTTTTTCAGAGTAAAGTATAATATAACTGTCTCAATAATAGGTGTTTAAACCCACTTAATTCTTTATAAAGAACATTTTGTTACTGATTTTATATTTTCTTATACACAAAACACACAAATATACGATATAATGAACAAAAAACTCATAAAAAGAGGATGAACTGAATGTGGTAGGAAAAAAAATCAAAACGCTGCGACTAAAAAAAGGATATTCTATTACACGTTTGGCTGAAAAAGCCCATATTTCTAAATCATATTTATCTCATTTAGAAAAAGGACTAAACAATAATCCTTCTCTTCAAATGCTTGAGAAAATTGCTGTTTCTCTTAATACAACAATCGATGAATTAATTGAAGCAGAAAGCAGTAATTATATATCATCTGCAAAACCCATCATCACTAGAGATTGGCTGTGTTTAATTGAGCAAGCAATTAAAGACGGAATGACCAAAGAAGAGTTTATAGAATTTCAATGTTATTTAAAATTCAAAAAAAAAATGAAATCACCAATTGATTAATTTTTATTTTTTATGACAATCGACCTATTTCGACACATTTTATGAAATTTTTGCTATAAAATAGCCCTGAGTTACCAATGTAAGAACTATTACAAATTCTCCAGACAAAGGCAAAACTATTGAAAAATAGCGACGCAAAGCTTCGGGTCTAAGGCCGCTTTTGGCTATGATGGCTGGGTTCCCTGGCAAAGGGTGGATGAATCGTAATGAAAAAAGAAAACCTATTGTCAATTGATCAAGAATGGGTAAGTCTTATGCAAACAGCTCGCACACTAGGGCTAACCGTGGAAGAAGTCCGGACATTTTTATCCGAGCTTAAGCGGAAGTAACTATAAAAAGCCCGCTCAGCTAAAAGGGGGCTTTTTATAGTGTTATCTTTTAAATACGAATTCCTTTTGACTTACGTTGATTAAACGTATAAATCTCCGTAAATCCGCACTGTTTTGCCATTTCAACCGCTTCTTTCATATGTGCTCCTGCGGTTTCTGCAAAATGTGAATCCGATCCAATGGTTAAGATTTCTCCGCCCAAGTCGCGGTACAATCCAACAACTTCAAGTGCTGGCAATGCTTCGCCCAGCTTCCCTCTCATACCTGAAGTGTTAATTTCAATTCCAATATTGCGATCAATTGCTTTTTTCAAAATATCCGCCAGAATATCTTTGAATTGATGAAAGTCGTAAATGCCATATTGCTCAAACGCATAGCGCTTCATTAAATCTAAATGTGCCAACACGTCAATGTCCGCTTCACTTACTAGCTTATACATTTCATTAAAATAAGCGCGGTAAATTGCTTCTTTATCGTTCAGCTCCAAATGTTTACGAAGCTTGATGTTATTAATGTTATGCACCGACCCTAATATAAAATCAAAGTTCTCTTGCTTCATCGTTTCTTGATACTTCTCTTTTAAATAGTGTGGCTCACAAATTTCAATTCCTTTTTTAATCACTAGCTGATTTTGAAACTGATCTCTGCATTCCGCTAGTTCTCGTTCATATTTATCGAAATCCATATGACCGTATGTTGGCGCTAATGGATTTAATGAAAAGTGCTCAGTAAAACAAATTTCGTTTATGCCGTTTTTCACAGCC
>Ga0102589_1005355_pt1 | contig 11309 bp, 13 predicted proteins | sample AraplaMF_Col_mLB_FD_76858 | JGI IMG/M metagenome (GOLD analysis project Ga0102589, IMG submission 76858) | Arabidopsis root microbial communities from the University of North Carolina, USA - plate scrape MF_Col_mLB | ecosystem: Host-associated > Plants > Roots > Endosphere | place: USA... | reverse complement strand
TTCTGCAAAGTTAGCAAATAAAACTGTAAATAATAGAATGAGAGAAACTGTTATATTAAACCATCCTGGTACACTACTAGAACGACTTGGAAGAAACGATAAAATGAACGTAATGATAAATCCAATTTCCACAACGAACATAATCGGATTCTTTATCATTACTTTCGGATTCAATTTCGCAAAGGATTGTTTCATCGCATGTGTCACGATATCACGATCCATCGTTTTCGCTTGTCTAACCTCATCTTCTACAACATGTATTTGTGATTCATTTACTCTTTTTTCTTTTACTACTACCGGTCTCATCATTTACCCTCCATTACTTCAATGTAAGAAATTCTGCAATTGGGCCAAGTACTAACATCGGGAAGAATGTTAACGCACCGACGATTACAATCGTTCCGATGAAAATACCACCAAATAAACTATTATCCGTACGGAATGTTCCGACTGTTTCTGGTACTACCGTCTTCTCTTTCAGTGAAGCTGCAACAGCTAGCATCGTAATTAAACTGAAATAGCGTCCTAAAAACATAACTAAACCAGTCGTAATATTCCAAAACGGTGTATTATCTGCTAATCCTTCAAATCCGGATCCGTTATTCGCAGCTGACGATGTGTATTCATATACAACTTGCGTTAAACCGTGGAAACCTGAATGAGAAATTGCATCCGTTCCTAAGCTTGTTGAAAGAGCTAATGCTGAAAACCCTAAAATAAGCAATGGATGAAATAAAATCGTTACCGCAATCAATTTCATTTCCTTACCTTCAATTTTCTTACCTAAAAACTCCGGTGTCCGTCCAACCATTAAACCAGATATAAAGACTGCAATAATTGCATACATAATAATGTTCACAAAACCTGCTCCAACACCGCCGTATACTGTATTTAACATCATATTTACGAGTGGAACTAGACCACCAATTGGTGTTAACGTATCATGCATCGTATTAACAGCCCCTGTTTCAGCAGCTGTCGTTACTGTCGCATAAAGGGAAGAAAATACTGTTCCAAATCGTACTTCTTTTCCTTCTGTACTTCCTTGTACATGTTCGATACCCATTCCATTTAACGCTGGATTTCCATGTAATTCAGATGTCGTAATCGTTATAAATCCTAGTAAAAACACCATGAATAGTGACACGAAAAGGATGCGACCTTGTTTTTTATTTCCTACCATTCGTCCGTACGTAAATGGAAGTGCTGTTGGTAATAACATCATAAGCATCATTTGCAAAATATTACTCATTTGTCCTGGATTTTCGAAAGGATGTGTAGAGTTTGCCCCGAAAAATCCTCCGCCGTTATTTCCAAGTTCCTTAATGGAAACGAATGATGCAACAGGCCCGCGTAATATACTTTGCTTCGCACCATCAATTGTTTGTGCTGTAACCGCCCCGTCTAACGTTTGTGGTACACCAAGTGCGACAAAGACTAGCGCCGCAATAAATGCGATAGGAAGAAAAACTCTCGTTAATGCTCTCGTAAAATCAACGAAAAAGTTACCAAGTTCTTTTCCAGCAAGTCCTCTTATAAACGCCATAACAAGTGCTAATGTCGTTGCTGGTGCCGCGAACATTAAAAATGTAATCCCAATTAATTGTGATAAATAAGACAAACCATTTTCACCGCTATAATGCTGTAAATTTGTATCAGCCATAAAACTAATTGCTGTATTAAAAGCGAGCGTAGGCTCCATTCCCTCAATATGCGCTGGATTTAGCGGCAGCACACCTTGTAATCTGAAAATGAAATATACGACGACAATCATAAATCCATTGAGTAACACCAATGATAATGCGTACTGTTTCCACGTTTGATTGTATTCTTTTACACCCGTAATTTTAAAAATAAGTTTTTCAAAAGGCCCGAATACTTTATCTAGCGTTTTGCTACCTTGAAAAGCTTTTTCTAAATAAATCCCCGTTGGCTTTGCTACTAAAATAAACAAGAGCATTGTAATAACGACTGCAACCCAAATCATAATGAATGATTCCCCCTAATTAAAACTTTTCTGGATTTAATAATGCGTACACTAAGTACACCGTAATCGCTGCAACAATAACCGATAAGGCAATCGTCATGATTGCTTCCCTTCTTTCACAACTTTATCTGACCAACTTGCCAGGCTTGCCATCAATGCGACTAATCCAACAAAAATCCCGATCATTACCACATCTAACATAACTACCCCTCACTTTTTGTTAAAATTTACCATCTTATTATCAAAAAAAGAACACTAAGCTCTACTTAGTGTTCGAAATGAACAACACAAAGTAAACCTCCTCTCTAAACGCTTACGAGGTTAGCTGTCGGATTCGGGCCTAAAGAGTAGCCCTACTTTCAAAATTGAAAGATTCACCCCAAGTGACAATGCACAAAATTGGTTCCCCCGCTCCATTTCTGGAACTCAGCGATTTTAGGTTTTTTTTGGAAATTTCATGAATGATTTATGAGAGTAAATATACTCCTCTAAATTTAACTTGTAAAGGGGTAAATTACTGAAAATAAGAAAATATCCATCTATTTAAACGCTTACATTAGGTGTTATTAATATTCTTTCATCTGTTTTCTCGTCTTTTCTTTCTTTTTCACAGAAATGATCTTTTAAATACGAAATAAAAAGAGCGAATGGCATGAAGTGCATAGCTTGTTGCACTCAGCATTCGCTCTTTTTTTCACTATTTATTCTCCACGCAAAAACACGCGCAAATTTCTCCCGCGAATATAAACTTGTGACAATTCTGCATGTAGCTGCTCATATTCGATAACATCTGTTTTTAAATATAAAGCGTCTTTCGATGGCAATATAATATAGGGCCTTGGAAAAATAGGATCAAGCACCACCAATTCTTGTACTCGCTCTACCGATACCGCCCAACGATTCGCTATATCTCCTAGTAACAACACCTTCATCTTCTTTTCCCCCGCCCTATTCAAAAAATAAAAAAGAAATATTATCACAATTCGTAAACACAACAAATTTAGCTCCCATTGTTTCATAGAGCCTCGCTGGATATCGTTTATTCCTTGTAACAACAGTAATAGGTGCCTGAAAAGAAAAGCGAATGTGTTCTGTAAAGAAGCTAACGATTGAAAGCTCATCCCCTAGTAAAATCACCTTCTTAATACATTCACAAATACTAGTAAAATCTTGCGCCTTACTACAGCTATAAGTCCAATCAAACCCACAATTCCTAACTTCAGCAGCTATCTCTTCATTTGCTGTAAAAATAATTAACTCATGCTGAAATGCTGCTAGCTCTCTTAAACTCTTTACCTTATTTTCTTCTCCAACGCAAATAAGCGTTAATTCCATGTACCTCATCCTCCTTAGCATAAAAGAACTCAAACATAGATTGATATTCTCCTATACTAATCAGACCGACGAAGTGATATATCCATCATGGCACCGCCCTCTCTCAAGACGCTTACGAAGTTAGCTGTCGGATTCGGGCTTTGAGAGTAGCCCTACTTTCAAAATTGAAAGATTCACCCCTAGTGACGACGCACCAATTGGTTCCTCCGCTCCATACATTTGGACTCAGCGTATTACAAAAAATGTATTCTGGCTGATATATTACTCCTGTATTTGGAAAAAGTAAACAATATAAAATCCTTAAGATGGATTTTGCATTGTTGCTAGACATTATAAATATTTATATTCAATAGGGATTTTCATGAGTCGTATTGTAATAATACTAAATAAAGAAATGATTAAAAATTAAACGTGAAACGAGGATGCTATATGAACGAGGGTAAAAAGAATAATTTTATTAAAATAATAAACATTCTAGGTAATTCGTTACTTTTAACTCTAGCGATTTTAGTTACTATTACTAGTTATACTGAATTCCGTACTACACTAGAAATCATTTTTTAATTTCTTGTTTGTTATTAATTTATAGTAAATACTTAAGTAATAATAAGAAAGCCATGATTCCATACCTTATATTTTTAATATTAATATCATCACACCTTTTATACACTTTATTTATCTAAAAGGACGCATTTAAACAAGATACCCCAATCAAATTCACTACCATATATTAAACTTCTATTAATCATTAACGTTAATAACCAGTGAGGATATAGCCCCACTGGTTGAATTTTCACTTATGCTTGTGTTTTATTCAATTTATATGCAAAATGATTCGTCGGCCCATGACCACTTCCAATATTCAATGGCTCTTCAATCGCTATACTAATAAATTGTTTTGCCTCTTGAACTGCCTCTTCAATTGAATACCCTTTAGCAAGTCCTGCTGTAACTGCAGACGCAAATGTACACCCACTTCCGTGCGTTTGCTTCGAAGGAATTCGTTCACTTCTAAATTCAATAAACTCTTCTCCATCAAAGAGGAAATCGATTACTTCATTACCTTGATATTCTGCATGCCCGCCCTTCATAAGCACATATTTAGCACCTAATTCATGCAATACTTTCGCAGCTTCTTTACTATCGTCTATATTATGAATCTCCATCCCAGTTAACACTTCTGCTTCAGGAACATTCGGTGTTACAACAGTTGCTAGTGGCAATAAATATTCTTTTAATGCTTGTACTGCTTCTTGTTGTAATAATGATGCTCCGCCTTTTGCAATCATAACAGGATCTAGTACAATATTATTCCAGCCGAATCTTTTAATATGTTCTGCAACAATTTGAATAATTTCACTACTAAATAACATTCCTAGTTTTACAGCATCTGGCGTTAAATCCGTACCAATTGAATTCAGCTGTTCCGTAATTCCTTCTAAAGAAACAGGATATACCCCTTGAACGCCAAGCGTATTTTGAGCAGTAATTGCTGTAATAGCCGTCATTCCATACACACCAAGCTCTTGGAAAGTTTTTAAATCTGCTTGAATGCCAGCGCCGCCTCCGCTATCAGACCCTGCAATTGTTAAAGCTTTATTCACTTTCATCCCACTCATCCTTTTCTACCCAAAATAGCGATGATAAATTGTTTTTGCTTCGCTTATATCTTTCGTTCCATGTACAAGTACACGGCCATCTTTAAAAGCCACTAATCTCTTTTCTTCAACCGAAAATGATAATAAATATGGATTTACATTCAAATCATTCACGCGATCATTCAGCAATTTTTTATATTGTTCAAAATCCATTTCCTCTTTATGAGGTGGTCTAATTTGAACTGTATTTCTCCCACATAACACTGCTGTTTTTGAAGTGTTTTCTTTATTTAAATACGGATATATTGCCTGTTCACCACACGATAGACAATTATGTTTACGAAGCTTTTGCACATTCATACATGAATATTCATTTTTCCATACATCAAATGATACAAGTCCCTCTCGAAGTGATTCGTAATCTTCCACTAACAGTTTAAGAGCTTCCGTTACTTGATGAGAAACGACAAGAGATACAGCAGGTGATATAATACCCGCTGTATCACATGTCGCTCCGCCAAGCGGAATCGATTGTAATAAACAAGATAAACATGGCGTTTTATCTGGAAGAATTGTGTAAGAAAGGCCATAACTCCCTACACATGCCCCGTAAACCCATGGAATAGAATATTTTTGCGATATATCATTCACAATGAAACGCGTTTCGAAATTGTCAGTCGCATCGATAATTACATCAACATTTGTAACGAGTTCTTCTAACTCTTCAGCTGTTACATCTTGAACGAGAGCTTCTACTCTTACTTCACTATTAACCTCTTCTAGACGTTTTTTTGCCGCTACAGCCTTCGGAAGATTATTTTCTACATCACTCTCTGCATACAATTGCTGCCTTTGTAAATTACTCCAATCAACATAATCCCGATCAACAACCGTTACTGTGCCAACACCAGCTCTTGCAAACATCTCTGCATTTGCACTACCTAATGCACCTGCACCGATAATGAGCACATGCTTTTCTCTTATCTTTCGTTGCCCTTCTTCTCCAATTGGAGAAAATAATTCTTGGCGAGAATATCGATTATTCAACTACGCTCATTCCTTCTAAAGGACTACTTGCTGTTGCACAACGTTTACGTGCAATACGACCTGCCTCAAACCCTAAACGTCCTGCCTCAATACCTAATTTCATTGCCTGTGCCATTTTAATAGGATCTTGTGCTCCCGACACAGCAGTATTTAATAACACACCATCCGCTCCTAATTCCATCGCAAATGCTGCATCAGCTGGACTACCAATACCAGCATCAACGATAACTGGCACTGTCGCTTGTTCAATAATAAAGCTTAAATTTAACGGATTCACAATACCAAGCCCTGAACCGATTGGGGATGCTCCTGGCATAATTGCATGCACACCTAGTTCTTGTAATTTACGTGCTAATACAACATCATCAGATGTATACGGAAGAACGATAAATCCTTCTTCTAGTAACATTTCTGATGCCTTTAACGTTTCTACTGGATCAGGTAATAATGTTCTATCATCACCAATAACTTCTACTTTTATCATGTCGCAAAGCCCCGAAGCTTTTGCTAGTTTTGCGATACGAACCGCTTCTTCGGCATTTTTTGCTCCAGCTGTATTCGGTAATAACTTATATTTTTTCACATCAAGTTTCTCTAATAAATTAGGCTGCTTTGCATCAAATATATCCATACGACGTACTGCGAACGTTAAAACCTCCGCCTCAGATACATCAATTGCCTTTTGCTGCACATCAAAATCAGGGAATTTGCCTGTTCCTAATAAAAGTCTAGAATGAAATGAAAATGGTCCAATGTTTAACATAATCAACCGCCTCCTACGAAAGTTACAATCTCAATTTGGTCTCCATCAAAAACAGATGTATCTGTATGATCATCTTTTTGTAAAATATCTTTATTACGCTCTACTACAACAATTCTGTTTTCTAACTCTAAATGTGTAAGTAGCTCAGCTACTGTTTTTACACTCTCTGGCACTTCAATTTGATTACCATTAATTTTCAAATTCAAACTTCCAGCCCCTTTCTAAACTATTTTAGAAAGCAATGAATCTAGCAAGTGATTCTCCTGCTTTCCTTCTATTAAATCCGCCATATACTGACCAGAAACAGGACTTAATAAAATACCGTTTCGATAATGCCCAGTACAAGCATATAAACCTTTTATCTCTTCATGCTCTCCCATATAAGGAGCTTCGTGATTCGATTGTGGTCTTAACCCTGCCCATGCGCTTTCCCACTCTGCTTCTTTTAAAGCTGGCAATATTGTATACGCGCGCTCTAATATAGAAGTAATACTTTCTGGTTGCACAGTTTTATGAAACGTATGAGGCTTCATCGTTGCTCCAATTACGTAACGTCCGCCGCGCTTTGGTGCAATGTAAAATCTTTCTTGGAAAATAGGCGCCTTTAAAAGTTGGTTTCTACTTCTTACCGCTACTACTTCTCCTTTAACTGGATATGTACCCCATTCGTGGTGAAAATGACGCAGTAACTTCGTGCTCCATGAACCACCCGCAATAACAACTTTTTCACATGTGATACTACCTTCGCTCGTCACAATCCCGTTCACTTTATTATTTTCAATACGAATATCAAACACTTCTGTCTGTTCATATATATCAGCACCCGAAAATGATGCAGAATGTACGAATGCTTTCGTAAGCTCCGGTGCAATAACATGACCATCTTTCGGATAATATACAGCCCCTATAATTGACTCAGAAAGAAATGGTTCTTTCTCTCGTAAACGACCTCCCGTTAGAAAGTAAGAATCTTCACCCGTTTTCTGCTGCCAATCCATAATGTGAAGAATTCTTTCCTTCTCCTCTTCATTTTGAGCAATGCGATAAATGCCTTTCTCTTCATACCCAATATCGATGCCTGTTTTTTCACGTAAAACTTCTGCAAGTTGTGGAAATATAGCACGGCTTTCTCTTGCAAGTTCAAATAGTGGGTCATATGCATCCCATTCTGCCTGAACCCCAAGTAAGCCAGCGGCTGCTTTCGAGGCTTCAGATGCAATTCTTTGCTTCTCTATAATCGCTACTTTATGTCCTCTTTCTGCTAGAAAATGTGCAACTGCACTACCAATTACACCACCGCCAATTATCGCTACATCATACTTCTTACACATGTTTTTCCGCCCACTTTCTTATTGATTCCTTATAAGATTTCGCTTTGCTATACGGGTTACTACTGCTTATAATTCCAGACATAACAGCAATACCACTGACGCCGTTAGTAAGAACATCCCTGGTGTTTTCCGTGGTGATTCCTCCAATTGCTGTAATTGGTATGGATAAACACTTTGCAATGTCTGAAACCTCTTCAAGCCCTCTCGCTGGCACACCTTTTTTACAATCTGTCGGAAATACATGACCATAGACGAGTGAATCCGCTCCATTCTTAAATGCATCGATCGCCTCTTCTAAAGAATGCACAGAATAACCGACATGCAAATAAGAAAACTTTTCTTTCACTGACCTTACATTTGCGCTTCGATATCCTAGCTGTACGCGCGGAATGTTTAATAAAATAGCAATATCAATTCGATCATTTATCACTATTTTTGATGCCGGAAAGCCTTTCTTCAAAAGGCCTTCCACACCTTCATACAATTCCTTCGTACTTTTCTCACGCTCACGAATATGCAAATAATCAATCTCACTTTCAATTTGCATCGCTACATTCACTAACTCTTCGAATGACATGTGACCATTTGAGATTACATGAAGCTCATTTTTCATATTCATTCGCCTACTTTAAAATGTTTTCGAATAATTCATCGGCCGGAACGATTTCTTTCGTCATTCCTTTATCCTTCAGCCATTTATTTTGTTTCTCCCATGATTCTTTTGAATCTGATAAGAATGGCTCATCTTTCGTTTCCATCTTCTCTAATAAAATTTTCATACTTTCTTTTTCAACTTCTGGTACAAGTGGGAAGTTTTCTTTTTCTTGGTGGTTTAATAAAATATTTAATGCTTCATCTGGATTTTTCTTCATGAAATCATAGCCCTTTTTCGTACCACGTAAGAAAGCTTGCAACGCTTCTTTATCTTTTTTCAACGTTTTATCACCTGTTACAAATACAAGCTCATGATAATTTGGTACACCATAATCAGCTGGATTAAAGTATGCTGGTTCATGACCTTCGTGACGCATAACAGGTACTTCATGATTAATGTATGCCCCTGTTACCGCATCCACTTTTTTCGTAATTAGTGCCGGTACTAAATCAAAGCCAACATCGACTACTTTCACTGTATCTGGATTACCACCAGCTTCTTTTACCATCGTTTTTAAATACATCTCACTTAAAGGTGTTCCAGAATATCCAACTGTTTTCCCCTCTAAATCTTTTGGCGATTGAATGCCTGCTGATTTCAGCGATACAACATGATTTAATGGCGAACGTACGACAGCTCCAATTGATTTCACTGGAATTTGTTCATTTGCTTTTGCCATGACAACATCTGGCTGATAATATAAGCCAACCGTTACCTTTCCTGCAGCTGCTAAAGTTAATGGATCAGTCGGATTAGAAGGGAATTTAATATTCACCTTTACTCCTTCTTCTTTAAAGTAGCCTTTTTCAATCGCCGCATAAATAAAGCTATGTACCGCATTTGGGTACCAATCAAGCATGACCGTTATTTCTTTTTCTTTTTTATTCTTATCTGATGCCGAATTACTAGAACATCCAGCGATCATTGCAACTAATAATGTAAACACAAAGATGCGTTTTAAAAATTTCATGAATGCTTCCTCCAACTAATAAATTTCTTTTCTAAAATCGAAATAAGGACAACAAAGAAAATAGCTAATAATGATAACAATACAATGGGGGCAAATACACCCGCTCCGTCTAATTGCGTCATCATTCTTTTACTGAAATATCCTAGCCCAGCTTGTGCACCGAGCCATTCACCAATTGCCGCCCCAATCACACTAAGCGGAACTGCAATTTTTAAAGCTGAGAAAAAATAAGGAAGAGCAGATGGTAACTTTAATTTAAGAAAAATATCTTTTTTCGTTGCTCCATACGTAACTAAGAGCTCCTCCCATTCTTTTTTTGTACTACGTAGTCCATCATACGTATTGACCGCAATTGGGAAAAACGTAATTAAAACCGTGACAACAACCTTACTCCAGATCGTATATCCAAACCATAAAACGAAGAGCGGAGCAAGCGCTGTAATCGGAATCGTTTGTGAGGCAACTAATAATGGATAAAATGCTCTCTCCATCCAATTACTCGCATTCATTAATATTGCTAGCCCTACCCCAAGTACGATAGAAATAGCCACCCCTATTAAAACGACGTATAATGTTGCCGGCAAATGAACTGTAAATAATATATCTTTTAGTTGCCATATCTTCATTACAATTGCAGACGGTGACGGTAAAATGTACATCTCATCTACAATTCTTGCGCCTATTTCCCACATGACAAGTAAAACACTAGAAAGTGTAAGGGCAGGTAATAGTTCCTTCAACCGGTTCATCATACGAGTACCTGCCTTTGTAACATACTAAGAAGCTCATCTTTAAGCGCTAACACTTCAGGCTTATACAAATCTTTTCTTGTCCGATTACGATCAAGCGGTACAATCCTCTCGGTTAAAGTAGTTATCGGTTGATTTTCTACAACGAAAATTCGATTAGAAAGAAACAATGCTTCTTCCACATCATGAGTGATAAATAAAATTGTTTTTTCCCACTCTTTCCATTGTTCAAACAGCCATTCTTGCAAAGATGCCTTCGTTAACGCATCCAACGCGCTAAACGGTTCATCTAACAGCAATATCTCCCCGCCTGTTAATAAAGTTCGAATAAAAGATACGCGTTGTCTCATACCACCAGATAAATCTTTCGGATATTTTGTCTCATACCCTTGTAAGCCAAATTTATGTAACAGTTCCTTTGCCTTTATTTGTGCTTCTTTCTTCTGTACACCTTGGCACTCTAGCGGCAGGGCAGCATTTTCAATAATCGTTCTCCATGGCAGGAGCATATCTTTTTGGGGCATATACCCTACAGGATGGCTCTTTGTTTCTGTCAGCTCTATCTGTCCCGTACTTGTTTCTTCTAAACCTGTAATAAGGCGAAATAAAGTACTTTTCCCGCATCCACTCGGTCCGATAATACTTACAAACTCTTTATCTTGTATAGAAGCATTTAATTCCTTGATGATTGGTTTCTCATCATAATGAAAAGAAACATTATGAAACTGTAGTATGTTCTTGCTCCTCAAATCCCCACATCTCCTTACGATAGGACATATCCCAGAATAAATATTCAAATCGACTGGAATATAGGAAAATCTCCTCTAATCGATCTAGCTCTTTGTCAGACTTTCCAACTGCCATTTCATTTAAT
>Ga0102589_1005353_pt1 | contig 11317 bp, 11 predicted proteins | sample AraplaMF_Col_mLB_FD_76858 | JGI IMG/M metagenome (GOLD analysis project Ga0102589, IMG submission 76858) | Arabidopsis root microbial communities from the University of North Carolina, USA - plate scrape MF_Col_mLB | ecosystem: Host-associated > Plants > Roots > Endosphere | place: USA... | reverse complement strand
AACCGACAGAAAAGTATTTTTTTAAAATGACCTGGAAGGGACTGGCTATGTATAGGAGCGGTCAGGGTCTTTTCCTGCCACATACAAGGTAAAATAAAGGTAGAAAGCAACTGCAAGCACCTAGCCAAAATCTATATGTCGAAAAACGAAAATGGATTCATATAGAAACCGCTCTCATTATCAAAACTATTAACAGAGAAAGCGGCAACTATATTGCCGCTATTTCGATGTTGAAAACATCCCCAAACTTCGTTTAAATAACTCCCACCAACTCGCTGCTGCAACATCTTCTTTTGCAACAATTGTTTGTTTGAGTAACACTTCATTACCTTTTTTTATAACTAGTGTACCTAAGGCATCTCCTTTTTTAATCGGAGCTTTCACCTTCTCCTCAGCAACTATTTCTTTTTTAATATCCTTCATTGTCTCTCCTTTTTTCATTAAAAGGGAAGCATTATCAGCAGCTACTAAGTCGACTGTTTCTTTTTTTCCTTTTCCTACTTTGACCGTTTTGATCTTTTCTCCTCTTGTATACATCTTTTTCGTCATATATTGACTAAATGCATAATCAAGAAGCTTTGTTACTTCCGCATTTCGTTCCTTCGATGTTGGAGAGCCCATAATAACAGAAATAACACGCATCCCATTGCGTTCTGCCGATGCTGTTAAACAATATTTTGCTTCTGTTGTAAATCCTGTTTTCACACCGTCAACACCTGGATAGAAACGAACAAGCTTATTTGTATTTACAAGCCAAAATTTCTTATCCGTATCTTCACGTAAATAATCTTCATATTTCCCTGTATATTTACGGATTAATGGATATTTCATCAATTCCTTTGCCATAACTGCCATATCATATGCCGTTGAATAATGATTCTTTGCTGGAAGACCTGTCGGATTTTGAAAATGAGTATTTTTTAGTCCTAAATCTTTTGCTTTTTTATTCATCTTTTCTACAAATCCTTCTTCCGATCCAGCGATATGTTCAGCAACTGCAACTGATGCGTCATTTCCGGAAGCAATGGCAATACCTTTTAACATTTCATCGACTGTCATTTCTTCACCAGGCTCAAGGAAAATTTGTGAACCTCCCATAGAAGCGGCATGTTCACTCGTTCTCACTTTATCTGTCAGTTTTAATTTCCCTTTTTCAATTTGTTCCATAATGAGTAACATGGTCATAATTTTTGTCATACTAGCAGGCGGCAACTTTTCATTTGGACTTTTTTCAAATAAAACTTTCCCGGTATCCTGCTCAATCACAATTGCTGACGATGCTTGTTCCGCTAGTTTCGGTTTTGCTTCCGCTTCCACTTCTTTTTTCTCAGATTGCGCAAAACCAACTGGAACAGCGGAAAGCAATAACATGAAACAAACAAGTATTCCTATTAATCGCTTCATGACTAACCCTCCATTCTATATCACACCTATTTTTTCCAAACGAAGGGTTTTTATACCATAATTTTCTAAAAAATATAGTTGACAAATGATAATGCACTATATATTGTATTAAGTGTATTACACCTATTAGTACACTCATACTTTTTATTAGAAAGGAGACTTTGCTCTTGCACATTCAACTAGATCCAAGAAGCAACACTCCGATATGGGAACAAATTGTTCATAATGTTAAAGAGCTCATTTTAAAAGGGATGCTCGAACCTAACGATAAACTCCCTTCGGTTCGTGAACTTGCCTCTTCACTTGTGATTAACCCAAACACAGTGAGTAAGGCTTATCAAGAATTAGAGCGACAAGGAATTATCGAAACGCTGCGCGGCAAAGGAACATTCGTCTCGCAATCCATTACTCCCGCACAAGATGAAAGGAAAATTGCTATGGTAGAAAAACAATTCCATCAATTGTTACTAGAAGCTTCGTATCTTGGTATTTCAAAAGAAAAAATTCATGATTGGATTGATTCATACTATAAAGAGCTAGGAGGAAATACTCATGTTAAAAGTGACGAATGTAAAGAAAACAATTGATAATCAAACGATATTAGAAGATATTTCATTTACTTTACAAAAGGGGAGCATTGCCGGATTACTCGGAAGAAACGGAGCTGGAAAAACAACTTTATTACGTACACTCGTTGGAATCTTAAATCCAGATGAAGGCACTGTTACATACAACGAAATTGATGTGCACAAACATCCTGAAGTGAAACAAAAAGTCGTATATGTTCCAGACTCTACAAATGTATTAAGCGGATACACAATAAAAGAAATCGTAAAATTTTATAAAGCAGTCTATCATCATTTCAATTCAGACTATTTCTATGAGTTACTTGAGCGCTTTAACTTACCAGACAAACGCATTCGCAGCTACTCCCGCGGAATGAAAGCATTATTAGCAATGATCTTAGCTTTTTCTACCGGCGTAGAATACATTATTTTAGATGAGCCCACAAACGGACTTGACCCAATTGTAAAAAGACAAATCCTGCAATTTTTAATTGAAGAAGTAGCCGAACGCGAAATTACCATTCTCATTTCTACACATCACTTAGATGAAATTGAAAAAATTGCAGACACAGTCATCATTTTAAAAGATCATACTATCGCATCTATCACAGCTTTAGACGATACAAAATCACGCTATGCAAAAATTCAAGTTGCTTATGAACGTTCATTACCACAAAAACTAGAAAACTTAAGCAACGTGAAAGTTTTACAACAAACAGGAAAAGTATATACCGTTTTAATCGAAGGTAATGTAGCAACTACGTTAGAAAAGTTTCATAAGGAGCAGCCACTCTTATTAGAAGAACTGCCGATGTCACTTGAGGATGTATTCGTTACGGCTTTTGAGGAGGGGTCACATGTTTCATAAGGCGTTGTGGATACGGACGTTTAAACAGGGGAAATATGTACTGCTACTATTTTGGTTAAGTAGTTTATATATGCTTCCTTATGCATATTATAGTGCCGCACAATCAGAGCTTCGACAGTCAAAAATGAAATGGGATAATCATGTATATTATTATTCCTATCATTTTCAATTAGATGAACCTATCCTAATACAAGGCATTGCGCTCATCGCACTCGCTTGTGTTTTAATTGGATGGGAACGCAACAATCAATCAGCGGATTTTCTTTTCTCTATGCCTTTTAAGCGAAAAGATATTTTTCTAACAAAATGGTTGTTTGGGGTTTTTAATATTATAATCGTGAATTGTGTTTGCTGGATTAGTATGTGGGGAATAAAAAAAGCATCTTTTCATAATGCTTATCAAGATTTCAGTCCATTTCATACTTATTTTATCTACCTAACAATTGTGCTAATTGCTATTTATACATTCTCTTTATTTATTGGAACAATTACTGGAAATATTTTTTCACAAGGCACTTTAACTGCGGTCATTTTATATCTTCCGTACGGTTTAATTTTACTAGTATCTGGATTTGTCTTTGTTCATACTGGAGGGGCAACCGAGGATCGATATAAAATTGAGAGTAAAACTAGATATTACTTAGAACAAGTAAGCATCATTGCACCGTTCCATGAATTTTATATTAGTTACAGCTACCAGCCTGAAATGACATTTGATCGTGACGGTCATAAAATTTCAGAATCACCTACCGTAGACCCTATGGAGAAAACATCGATTCCACCTGTTTGGAAATTGCTGAATCCATTCGTTTATATCATTCTATTTTTACCATTAGCAATCATTTTATATAAACGCTCTCCTAATGAACAAAACGGAAAAATCTTATTGTTTCCACAGCTACAAAAATGGTTTATTGGCTGTACAGTCCTTTGCTTTGCATTACTCGCAGGACGAACATTTGGAATAAGTGCTTTATGGATTTACTATATAACCTTTTTAGGAGCAGGGTTTATTAGTTATATGATTTTAACTCGCTTACTAAAATGGAAGTTTTCTTTTGGTGGAAGATAACGATATTTTGTAACTACTCAGTCGATCTGTGAAAAAGACTCAGAAAAGTATTTTTTAAAATGGTAGAGAGGGACTAGCCATGTATAGGAGCGGTCAGGTCCTTTTCCTGCCACACGCAAAATTTTAAAACAAAGAAAGGCAGCAAGGTGTTTTAATCACGAAGCAAATACATACAAATAGAGGTGAATTACATGTTTCATAAAGCATTGTGGCAGCGCAGCTGGAAGCAGGGAAAATTTATTGTTTTATTGTTTTGGTTAAGTAGTTTATATATGCTTCCCTATAAGTACCTTAGTTTAGCTCAATCACAGTTTCATCTTTCAAAAATAAAAAATCCTGATTATACACATTATTATCAATATGGATTTAATTTAGAAGGCACTATCCTTGGACAAATCGTACTATTACTATTACTAGCGTGTATTTTTATCGGCTGGGAAAAACATACACAATCCATAGACTTTATATGGGCCATGCCGTTTAAACGAAAAGATATGTTCTTAGCAAAATGGTTGTTTGGGGTTATAAATATTTCAAGTGTACAAACAATATGCTGGATTAGTATGTATATTATCTATAACAATTCATTTCATCATGCATATCAAGTGTTTACACCTTTTCATTTTTATTTTCTTTATGCAACAATTGTCCTAATTGCAATTTATACATTCTCTTTATTCATTGGGACAATCACAGGAAATATTATTTCGCACGGTCTACTAGCAACCATATGCTTATTTTTACCATTTGGTCTTCCTTTACTTATCTCAGGGTTAGTCACTATACATGCTGGGGATTCTGTTAAAGCAAGAACTTGTTTTGAATGTAAATACGATGATGCTTTTTTACATGCAAGTCCATTGAACCCAATTACAAAATTCAAAGTTGAATTCGATTATCATCCAGAATACGAACATGACAGATATGGCAATATTGTTTCATCAAACTTAAATAAAAAGCCGAATCATTCCCAAATTCCATCTAGTTGGAAGCTGTTAAGTCCAATTTTGGTCATTCTGCTATCCTTGCCCTTAGGTGCATACTTATATACACGTTCTCCTAATGAACAAAACGGAAAAATGGTCTTATTCCAGAAACTTCAAAAATCGTTTGCTGTTTGTACAATTATGTGTTTTGCACTACTCGGAGGAAAAGTATTCGGCGGAAACGATTCAATATGGGGATACTATTTTGGGTTTCTCGTAACAAGTATTATTAGTTATATAATTGTAGCTCGCCTACTCAAATGGAAGTTTTCTTTCAATACTAGATAAGCTTAAGTTTACAAACTAGCAATATAATGAACTGGGGGAAACGGTATGTTTCATAAAGCATTATGGATGCGAAACTGGAAGCAAGGGAAATATATTATTATGTTATTCTGGTTCAGTACCTTATATTTCTTACCCTATCAATATTATAGCGACGCATTGCACAGAGCTGAGTACTTACGCGAAACGACGGATACATATTATTCCTATCACTTGAGCGGAGATAATCCTACATTTTTCCCTGGCCTGCTTTTAATCGGATTAGCTGTCATATTAATAGGCTGGGAACGTCATAATCAAACAAATGATTTTTTATGGTCCATGCCATTTAAACGCTCACATTTATTTTTATCAAAATGGTTGTTTGGTTCGGTTCATATTGTGAGTACACTAAGTATAAGTTGGATTCTTATGTATATTGTCTATAACACAACGATACATGGCGAGTATCAATCTTTTACACCATTTCATCTATATTTCGTGTATACGATTATTACGCTCATTGCTGTATACACATTATCACTTTTTATTGGAACGATTACAGGAAATGTGATCTCACAAGGAGCACTAAGTTATATTATAGTAATTTTCCCTCTCTATATTTTTCAGCTTGCGTTTCCGTTCGTTGCATTACATGTGGATACACAAAAAGAATATAATAACATTTATAATAAAAGTTCTATGCATATAGAAAATACAAGTATTGTAGCGCCACTTTCCCATTTTACAATTGACTACACTTATGATCCAAGCAGAGATGATATAAAAGATGAATACGGCGAGGTACATGCGGGACCTGCTTATCATCATATCCCGTCTGCATGGGCACTATTGAGTCCTATAATTTATATTCTCATCTGTCTTCCATTAGGAAGCTACTTATATGCACGTTCACCAAATGAACAAAATGGGAAGATATTGCTATATCAAAAACTTCATATCTATTTCTCAATATGTACTTCCATTTGTTTCGGACTTCTTGGTAGTGAAGTGTTCACTGATGGCAGTACATCTATCCCACTTCACTATATGTATTTTATCGGGTTTGGCATTTTGACATATGTCATTTTACAGCGAGTGTTAAAACATAAACTTTCTTTATATGCAAAATAGCCTCCTCGGAGGCTATTTTATCTTCTGTCTTCTTTCACTATAGTTCTTCTCCTCATCTGTCCCAAATCCATCGTGGTTTGTCACAATTTGATCTGTCGGTGCGACAATACTTTCGGCAATTTTCCAGTCTCCATACTCTTGTACAAATACTTGTAAGAAGTAGTTCGTTCCATTCATTTGATATGTATTTTCTTTTTTCACATCATACTGCACAGCTAAATAGTACACTTGTACATTTTCTTTTCCAAATTTTGATACATACTGAGAAACTCGCGGCATATAAATGGAAGCTTTCGTTAGTGACATTTGTTTTATGCTGATGAGAGAAGAATGTTTTATATTATGTAAAGTATCTTGATGGTGAATGCGATCATTGTGATGAAATAATACAGACGTTTGCATCGAACGCATCCATAACTTTGAATATAAAACGGTTTTATGATTTGATATATATTCCAGTTCTTTTTGGACAATTTGATTGGGAGACGCTGCACTTATCTCAGTTCCGTGCCATAATAAACAAATACCGATAATGCCAAAAGAAACAATCCACTTCATTGTATGCCTCCTATTCCATATACGTAAAGTATAAGAATTTCAGGCTATTTTTATACAATGCAACGATTCCCCAATAAATCCATTTTATCTTTTCAACATATTAGTCGCTACTATGCACGGCCAGTTGCTCTCGCCCACCTAAAAAGAAAAAAGGTTTTATAGCGATTTTTTAATTTGTATTTATTTTTACACATAAAAAAAATAGAAAAGCAATCTCTGCTTTTCTATCTTCATAGAACTCTATCAAAGAGCTCTAATGCTATTTCTATTTCCTCGTCGCTCCAGTTCTTAAACTTCTCTCTATAATATTCTTTTCGAACATTTTCCAGTTTTTCAGCAACTTCTCGTCCGCTATCTGTAATTTCTAAATACACAATACGTCTGTCCGTATTAGATCGCTTTCTTATTACAAGCCCCTTACGAGTAAGGCGATCTGTAACTGCTGTAATATGACTGGATGTAACATTCACTTCACTTGCAATTTGAGATGCCATTTGCGGACTTTTCCAATATAACGCACGCAGTACAGAAAATTCATTCCATGGCATATATTCAGAAAAAAGTTCATTAATATCATTTTGTAATAGGCGAAGCATTCTCCGAAAAGAAGTAGATAAGTTTAAAATAAGTGCTTCTCGTTTTTCGTTCACTGTTCTCGATCCTTTTTTATAATATTTACACATATTATAATGCATGAATACCACAATTGTATATATTTTCTTTCTACTTAGATTTTCCACCATTTTTCTAAATTTAAGAAAAAATGGACTTCCTTCTTTCATATAAATAAAGAAAGGAAGGTGAACAATTATGCAAATGGGCATGCCCCCCTATCCACATGAGTTACGTAATGGCAAGGAAGCAACGGTTACTGTACAAGGTGAAGGTGTCGTGAAAGCAAAACCGGATGTTGTCGTTTTAACAATCGGTGTTCGTACTGAAGATCAAAATGTGAAACAAGCACAAGCAGAAAATGCTGCTCTTTCTACTAATTTACTTACTTCTTTAAAACAACTTGGAATTACAGAGCAAAATATTAAAACACTTTCTTACACCATTACACCGCAATATGAAATCGTAAACGAAAAGCCTGCATTGCGAGGTTATCAAGTTGAGCATTTATATGAAATTACTGTGCTCAATGTACAAAAAGCAGGCGAAGTATTTGAAGCAGCTGTTACAAACGGAGCTAATGTTGCTAGAGGACTTGTCTTTCGTGTTTCTGCACCGAATGCCTATTACAAACAAGCATTAATGCTCGCTGTGCAAAACGCGCAAGAAAAAGCAAGGACAATTGCTAGTACATATAATTTAAATATAAATCCCGTTCCTCTTTCTATCGTTGAAGAGTCTTCTCATATGCCGCGGGAATTTGTTGCGTATTCCGCTGTTCATAGCGGCGCTCCTCCTATTCAATCAGGTGAGATCGAAATTATTTCAACTGTACGTGCTGTTTTTACCTATTTGTAACTATATATCTAGCAATAAAGAAAACGTTATCATTTTTATTGTTGTAAAAAACTTTTGTTTTGCTATAATAATAGACGGTGGGCCTTACATAAGGTTATCACGGGTGGGAGAGGGATATGAAAAAGAAGGTTTAACATGAAAGGAATTCTTGAGAAAACATTTAAATTAGACTTACATCAAACATCACCAAAACAAGAAGTGCTCGCTGGTGTAACATCATTTTTCACAATTGTTTATATTATGATTGTGAATGCATCCATTTTATCAGATGCTGGCATTCCTCTAGAGGCAGGCATTTTAGCAACAGTATTCAGCTCATTTGTCGGATGTCTATTAATGGCATTTTGGGCAAATGCACCGGCGATTCTTGTACCAGGTATGGGAGTAAATGCGTTTTTTACGTACACAGCTGTGCATACGCTTGGCTTAACTTGGCAAGAAGCATTAGCAGCGGTATTTGTCGCTGGTATTATTTTTGCAATTGCCGCTTTTACACCAATTGCTCGCACACTTTCTGCCGCAATTCCAAAGTCGTTAAAAGAAGCGATAACTGTTGGTATCGGACTCTTTTTAGCATTTATCGGCTTGCAAAAAGGTGGCCTTGTCGTTGCAAATTCAAATACTGCTGTTGCATTAGGAAAATTAAGCAGTCCCGTTGTTCTAGCAACACTGCTTACTCTTATCGTTGCATTAGTTTTATTTATTCGTAACGTACGTGGAAACTTCTTATGGACAATTGCAATTGGAACCGGAATTTCCTGGTTATTTGGTCTTGTTGATACAAGTCAAGTTGGCAATAGTTCATTCTCCTTTGCTAACTATGGTGATGTTTTTGGCGCAATGTCGTTTGGGAAATTGACTTCTTTACCATTTTTAATCGCAACGTTCTCATTGAGTATGGTACTCATTTTTGAAAACATGGGACTTTTGCACGGTTTATTAGAAGATCAGCGTAAATTCCCTCGTGCTTATCAAGCAAATGCAATTTCAGCGATGACATGCGGTCTATTTGGCACTAGTCCAACTGTTTCTACAGTAGAAAGTGCTGCTGGTATTACAGCGGGCGGCAAGACAGGTATGACGTCTATCGTCACTGGTAGTTTATTCTTTGCCTCATTATTTGCACTGCCGTTTGTAAAATTAATTCCAAATAGCGCAATCGCTCCAATTTTAATTATTATTGGCGGCTTAATGATTACAAACATTCAACAAATTCCTCTGAATGATTTTTCAGAAGGATTTCCAGCGTTTTTAATCATCGTTATGATTCCGCTCACATATAGCATTGCTGATGGTATTGCATTTGGATTCATTGCATATCCAATCTTAAAAGTAGCACTTGGTAAACATAAACAAGTTGCAAAACCGCTTTATGTTATCACATGTCTCTTCTTAGCCATGTTTGTGCTGCATGCCATTGGCTAAAGCAAAAACGCCGGGAATTCCCGGCGTTTTATTATTTAAACCAGCCCTTCTTATAAAACCAGACCATCATTCCGCCACCTATAAACGCCATTACGGCTAAACAAATATAATAACCATATTCCCATTTTAACTCTGGCATATGATCAAAGTTCATTCCATACACACCAACTATAAATGTTAATGGCATGAAAATAGTTGAAAAAACCGTTAATGTCTTCATAATGTTATTCATATGGTGAGAGTTAAGTGAAAAGTAGCTATCGCGAATATCAGCTGTCAGCTCTCGGCTTGCTTCAATCATTTCGGCAAGCTTTAAAAGGTGATCGTGAATATCTTTGAAATAAATTTCGTGGTCACTTGCACCATAAAAGCGCGTTGAATTTAAAATACGATATAATAAATCGCGCATCGGTACAATTGTTCGTCGTAATTTTGATAAATCAGAGCGAATATCAAATACCTCTTCTAATACAGTACCAGCTGTATCTCCCGTTAAGTTATCATCAATAGCATTTAAATGATCTTCAATATAATATACAGGAGCAAAATAATCATCGACAATTTGATCAATAATCATATGGGTCACATGAAGAGTACTTCTCTTTATGCGCTGCTTTTCTCCAAGTTTATTCCAAGCTCGTTCAATCGCCTTATTATGCGAAAAGTGAAAAGATACAACAAACTGATCGCTAACGAATAAATCAATTTCATGAGGCTCTAACCCCTCTTCGCTAAAAGCATGAAGTACTAAAAAATTATATCCTTCATAAAAGTCCACTTTCGGCCTTTGGACATACTCCAAACAATCTTCAATCGCAAGGGGATGGAATTTAAAATAATCTTGTAAAATATATGTATACTCTTCTTTCGTCGGTTTACACAAGTCTAACCAAAACCATACGATATCTTCTCGCTTCGTTTCTTCTAATGGTACGTCATATAATACTTCATTTTCCTTGGTTACTGCACAAATTCTTATCATAATTTCACCCATTCTTATTATAAGCAAAAAAAGCTAAGGAGAAAACTCCTTAGCTTTTTTATCTCACAATTCGCGAACAAATTGTCACTTTATTTTTCAACGATACCGTGTACTAATTGCGGTGCATCGACGTGCTCCGCAGACACTTTCATGTTTTCGTAAATTTTTTGTTTTACATCTTCTACATTTTCACGGTTTGCGTAAATTGTTACAAGTGATTCACCTTTTTTCACGCTATCGCCAACTTTTTTACGAAGCATTAGACCAACTGCTAAATCAATTTCAGATTCTTTCGTTGCACGGCCTGCACCAAGAAGCATCGCTGCTGTACCAATTTCATCTGCTACAATTTCAGATACGTAGCCATCTTCTTTTGCTTCTACTTCAATCATATATTGCGCTTGCGGAAGTTTCGTTGGATCATCAACAACAGAAGCATCGCCGCCTTGTGCTGCTAAGAATGTTTTAAACGCTTCTAATGCCTTGCCATTGTTCATTACTTCAATTAGCTTTTCACGTGCATCTTCTAAAGAAGAAGCTTGTCCAGCTAAGTATACCATTTGACTTCCAAGTGTTAAACATAACTCT
>Ga0102589_1005350_pt1 | contig 11322 bp, 9 predicted proteins | sample AraplaMF_Col_mLB_FD_76858 | JGI IMG/M metagenome (GOLD analysis project Ga0102589, IMG submission 76858) | Arabidopsis root microbial communities from the University of North Carolina, USA - plate scrape MF_Col_mLB | ecosystem: Host-associated > Plants > Roots > Endosphere | place: USA... | reverse complement strand
CGGATGCATGGCATGCGCTGGGCAACGATAAGCTTATTACGAACTACGCTTACCCGCATTCAGGACCGGAAAACCCGGATTTGATGCGTCAGCGTCACGGCATGTGGCTGTATAAAGCGAATTACGATGCGACTTACAACTACATTTGGTATTTCGAGAGCGAATACGTCAACGTATGGAGCGAATACATTGATGCTACGTTCCGTGCTTTCAACTTCGTGTACCCAACGCAAAAGGACGTGATCGATACGCTGGCATGGGAAGGGTTCCGCGAAGGCATCGACGATATCCGTTATGCGACCAAACTCAAGCTGATTGCGCAAGATGCGCTTGCCTCAGGCGATGCGGCTCGCATCGCAGCGGCGTCTAAAGCCTTAACATGGCTGGAAGAGACCGATGAACGCTCGACCAACTCGGATCTCATTCGATCCGAAATGATCCAGCACATCATGAAGTTGCTCAACCTAGCCCATGCGAAATAAGGAGGAGATATCCTTGGCGAATAAAATGTTGCGATGGTTGCTAATGCTGATGCTCATGTTGTTACCCGTCATCTCAGGCTTGCCAAATGTGGCCGCGGCGCAGGATGTGAATAGACTAGCATACCAAGTGAAATATACGACTGAACATTTAGCTACACCATCGGACTGGTATAATAGCAGCTTCTTCAACAATCCAGATTATAAAGAAAACCGGTTTGTCCAATATTGGGTGGAAAATCCGATAGCGCCCGGCGGTACTCGCGATACCGGATTCTATATCGTGTACAATGAGGATGGAATTTATATTTTCTTCCAATCTAACGAGTCAGAAAGGGAAACAAACGGCGAATTGAAGAACAGTTCCATTGAGCTCTTCTTGCAGACTGGGCTAGACGGTGTCCCCTACCATCAGATGATTGTACCTACGAATGATAGCCCGATCGAGTATTATGAATGGCAGACGGAGAATCGCAATAATCGTCCGCTCAAAGGAAATATCACCGTAACGAATGAAGAAATCCCAACCGGATGGGGCACTGTCGTAATGATTCCATGGGAGAACTACTATGATGATGTACCGCTGAACGGCGAAGACTGGATGTTCAGCATGATTCGCTGGGCCCCCTCCGGCTTCTCTCCGACTTGGGGAGGACATGTGCACCAAGTCGGAAGATTCAACACACTCGACTTCCAAGCACCAACTGAAGAACAGCGCATGGCCATACAGAAAAATATCATTCGTAAAGCGTGGAACAAATTTATTGAGACAGCTTCTCGGCTTAGCACAACCTGGCTTAATGGCGATTCTGATGATGAAAACTTCTATCATCGTTACCTTCAACCATTAATTGCTGAGGGTCGAGCGAACGGCAGCAATATCCCGAATCTAGACCTTATGAATGCAGCAGAAATTAATGTGTTATACCAGCATGTCAACAGTTGGTTTGAACTGCGTTATGACGCTGAGGATCTGAGAGAATCGTATATTCAAGGCTTGCTGTTCCATGAGAATGAGCCGCCAACCGTAACCAATTCGATATATACCACTTTGGTGAATACACCGGTCAGCGGCATCGTTGTGGGAACAGATCCGGATGGAGATCCATTAACCTATTCTTTAGGCGCCGCTCCTGCTCACGGTGCGGTTAATGTGAGCGCCGATGGCAACTGGACGTATACACCGAATCAAGACTATACAGGCAGAGATCAATTCCAGGTTATCGTCACCGATCCAGCTGGAGATACGGCGACCTCGACGATCGATTTGACGATCACGTCAGGCCCCATGACGACGATTGCGCTGGACCCGCCATCGCCGAATGGAAGCAATGGTTGGTATACTTCTGACGTCACTGTGACAATGTCAACTTACAGCGATGTGATAGACATGAACAGAACGGAATATCGCATCAATAACGGTGATTGGATCGTGTATAGTGTTCCCTTCACCATTGCTGAGGAAGGCATTCATGTTGTAGAATACCGTGGCATGGATAACGCCGGTAATGTAGAGAAGAACCAATCGATCCAGCTCAAAATCGATAAAACTCCTCCAACGATAGCATTAACCTTAGACAAAACAGTATTGTCGCATCCGAATCATAGTATGGTGCCTATTGAAGCTACATTAACGATTAGTGATCGTATTTCAGGTATCTCATCTTTCGAGCTGACCTCGATCACGAGCAATGAGGACGATAATAGCTTGGGTGATGGAAATACAAGCAACGATATTCAAGATGCTGCGTACGGAACGCCTGACACTTCGTTTAAGCTGCGCGCTGAACGATCAGGTCACGGAACTGGCCGTGTATATACGGTAACGTATACGGTATTTGATCATGCCGGACTGACCTCATCGGTCAGCGCAACGGTAACGGTACCAAAAGGCAACTAAATTCTTGAAGAGCGAATAATGGCAGCAAAATCGTGATATGTGCCTACGAATGTCGCAGAATTGACTGATAAATCGTCAATTCTGCGACATTCTTTTTTTCGAAGCTGCAAAAAAACACCTTCCAGACTAGAAGCTGAAAGGTGTTCATCGAATAATATTTGATTTTCGCGTTAAGCCTGTTCATTCAATATGTCTTGTAGCCATTTCTTTTCTTTCTTATTTAACTCCACATGCTCAAGCAGATCAGGCCGTCGCTCTAATGTCCGGCGCAACGATTGCTGCTTACGCCACGCTTCCACATTCGCATGATGGCCAGACAGCAAGATATCCGGTACTTTCATACCGCGAAAATCGGCAGGCCGCGTATAATGCGGATATTCCAGAAGTCCCGTGCTGAAAGAATCAGTTACCGCTGAAGTCTCATTCCCGAGAACACCTGGCAAGAGCCGTGCAACGCTATCGATAATCGTCATCGCCGGCAACTCACCGCCGGTTAAGACATAATCTCCGACAGACAGCTCATCGGTCACCAAGAATTCTCGAATCCGCTCGTCATAACCTTCGTAATGTCCGCAAATAAAGATGAGATGCTCTTCCTTGGCAAGCTCTTCGGCCTTCGCTTGTGAATAGCGTTCCCCTTGCGGGCACATCAGAATGACACGCGGTTTCGGGGCATCTTCTTCGATCAAGGACTCCACCGCCGAGAAAATCGGCTCAGCCTTGAGAACCATCCCGCCACCGCCGCCGTAAGGGTAGTCATCGACCGTATTATGTTTATTGTTGGCGTGTTCGCGGAAGTTGTGTGCGCGAAGCTGCACGATTCCTTTCTCCTGGGCTTTTCCAAGAATACTGCTATTGAAAACCCCTTCGAACATCTCCGGAAATAAGGTAAGAACATCCATTCGCATACTATATTAACCCTTCCATCACGTGAACCTTTATGATCTTCTCCTGAACATTGATATCCAGAATGACATCGTCAATAACCGGCAGCAGAACATCATCGCCTTTTTTCCGCTTCACAACCCACACATCATTCGCGCCAGGACTCAGAATTTCATGAATCACACCAAGTTCTTCATCTTCGTCTGTTATGACCTGACATCCGATGATATCGCTGTAATAGTATTCATCTTCATCCAAGGCTCTACGCTCGGAATCTGCAATTTTCAGCAGCCATCCTTTGTACTTCTCGACATCGTTGATATTGCCGTATCCCGCGAATTTCAATACATATACATTCTTCTGCAACCTGGAGCTTTCTACAACGACTGGGATTGCTTGCAGCGTCTCTGGGTGTTGGAAGAACAGCTTGCTTTTCGGTTGAAAACGCTCATCGGGAAAGTCGGTCTGTGGCACGATTTTAAGTTCGCCACGAATCCCATGTGTATTGACAATTTTACCTACAGTATATAATTGTTCCGACATAAGAACCTCCTAGAATATATCTTGATCTATGTAAAAGGCTGCTCTTATCATGTGCAACCTCATCGTTCGATATGAAAAAGAGGCTGGGATATTCATCCCAACCCCTTCTCTGATCACTTAAGATACGATGTCAACGGTTACCCGTTTACTGACTTTCACTGCTGCAGATGTTACAACCGTACGAAGTGCTTTGGCGATCCGTCCTTGTTTACCAATTACCTTCCCGACATCGTCAGGATTAACGGTTAATTCATAGACAATGACATGCTCTTTCTCCACAACTTCAACGTGAACATCCTCCGGATGGTCGACTAAAGCCTTAGCAATAACTTTTACTAAATCTTCCATACGATTCCCTCCGAATCAACAGCTTATTTCGATTGCTTAAGCTCATGGAACTTAGTCATTACGCCCGCCTTGCTAAGCAAGTTGCGAACAGTATCGGAAGCTTGAGCGCCCGTTTGAAGCCATTTTAGTGCTTTTTCTTCATCGATGTTCACAACTGCTGGTTGAGCAACTGGGTTGTAGAAACCGATTTCCTCGATAAAACGACCATCACGAGGAGAACGAGAGTCAGAAACAACAACACGATAAGAAGGAGCTTTATGAGCACCCATGCGTTTTAGACGAATACGAACTGCCACGAAATTCACCTCCCTCAATTAATTAACAAGTCTATATTGAACCATTAACGAAATGGTCTCATACCGCCTTTTCCGGCTTGCTTCTTTAAGTTCTTCATCATTTTGGCGCCTTTACCGCCGCCACCCATCATATCGGAGAACTGCTTCATCATACGACGCATATCATCGAATTGCTTAATCAATCGGTTGACATCGGTTAATGTCGACCCGCTGCCTGCTGCAATCCGCTTACGACGGCTATGATTGATCAAATCCGGCTCATTCCGCTCTCTCGCGGTCATCGAATGCACAATCGCTTCGATACGGCCCATTTGCTTCTCGTCGACTTTGATGTCTTTCATTTGTTTCACTTTACCCATACCTGGAATCATATCAAGAATCTGATCCAGAGGACCCATCTTCTTCACTTGCTGCATTTGCTCCAAGAAATCATCGAACGTAAAGGATGCATCACGCATTTTCCGTTCCATTTCTTTCGCTTTCTCTGCATCAATGTTGGATTGAGCTTTCTCGATCAGGGATAACATATCCCCCATGCCGAGGATACGGGAAGCCATACGTTCCGGATGGAATGGCTCGAGTGCATCAATCTTCTCACCTAGTGCCGCAAACTTGATCGGGCACCCTGTTACAGCCTTAACCGAAATCGCCGCACCACCACGAGTATCACCATCGAGCTTCGTCAGAACGACACCTGTAAGTTCAAGCTGCTTATTAAAGCTATCTGCGACGTTAACCGCATCTTGACCTGTCATCGCATCGACGACGAGCAAGACTTCGTCCGGCTTCACTGTGGCATGAATTTGCTTCAACTCTTCCATCAGCTGCTCATCGATATGCAAGCGACCCGCCGTATCGATAATCAGATAATCATGTCCATTGTCCTTCGCATGTTGGAGAGCTTGACGTGCAATCTCAACCGGGCTTGTCTGATCTCCAAGCGTGAAGACAGGAACCTTAATCTGTTCGCCGAGCACCTGCAACTGCTTGATCGCTGCGGGACGATAAATATCGCCTGCCACCAATAGCGGCTTGTGGTTCTGCTTCAGGAGCAACTTCGCCAACTTACCGCTGGTCGTCGTCTTACCGGCCCCTTGCAGACCCGCCATCATAATGACGGTCGGCGGTTTGTTCGACTTCGCGAGCTTTGCATTCGTTCCGCCCATAAGATCCGTTAACTCTTTGTTAACGATGTCGATAATGACCATGCCTGGCGTGAAGCTCTTCTCTACTTCTTGACCTAGGGCACGCTCTTTGACTTTCGCGATAAAGTCCTTCACGACCTTAAAGTTCACGTCCGCTTCCAGAAGTGCGAGTCGAACTTCGCGCATCGCTTCGTTTACATCTTCTTCGGTTACTTTCCCTTTGCCGCGCAGCTTACTAAACACGCTGGAAAGTCGATTCGTTAATCCTTCAAATGCCAATCCCCGTCACCTCCGTCCTTGATTTATCATGCGTCCATGTTCTGTAAATTCTCAAGTGTTAGTCTCGCCTGTTCTTGATGTTCCTGAGGTATATATTTAAGTACTTCGCTTAATTGTTCCATATAAGTATGACGCATTTCGTATTTGCGCACAAGTCCAAGCTTCACTTCGTAATTCTCGAGAACTTGTTCCGCCCGTTTGATGTGTTCATATACAGCCTGCCGGCTTATACTAAATTCCGCAGCGATCTCTCCAAGTGAGAAATCATCATGAAAATAACATTTCAGGAATGTCTGCTGTTTCTCCGTTAGCAGCGGCTCATAAAAGGCAAACAGTAGATTCACCCGATTCGTCTTGTCGAGCATATTCTCCTCTTTCACGCCTTCAGCCACTCCCTCCGTCAAGGAAAAGTCCTTTACAGCAATTCAACATGACTTATCTTACCCAAAATAAAAGAAGATGTCAAGGCATAAACCTTAACATCTTCAGAAAATTATCTGACCGGCAAAACATAGAGCAAAATCGCGAAGAAATGCGCCGCAGATCCTGCGAGTACGAACAGATGCCAGATCGCATGGTGATACGGAAAGCCGCGCCATACATAGAAGATCGTTCCTAACGTATATAAGATCCCACCTACGATCAGAAGGACAATCCCTCCGGTAGGCAGTGTCTCGACCAAAGGATTCCAAGCGAGAACAATTAACCAGCCCATCGCGATATAGAACAACGTAGAAAGGAACAGGAACTTCTTCGTAAAGAAGGCCTTAAATACCACACCTGAAATCGCAATGCCCCATATAATCCCGAACAACGTCCAGCCTAAGCTTCCTCGTACAATGACGAACAAAAACGGTGTATAGGTTCCTGCAATGAACAAGTAAATCGAGGCATGATCGAAAATCTCGAACAGATCCTTGACCTTACCCTCCGGAAAACTATGCACGAGTGTCGACGAAGCATAGAGCAGCATCATCGTGATGCCGTAGATCGTAAAGCTCACGACATGCCACGCGGTACCAAAGAGGCTTGAGAAAGCGATTAATAGCGCTAAAGCCGCAATACTTAAAAATGCTCCGATCCCGTGCGTAATGGCATTTGCTACTTCTTCCCGTCTGGAATACGTGTAAGTATCTGCCATACTGCACTTCCTTTCTAAATTTGTTTGATTCAATATACGCCAAATGGGCGAGTAGTGACAGTGAGATACTTAACCCTGCTGCTCTTCCTCCGCACCTTCGGCTGCTTCCGCCTCTTGAATAAGACCAGCGAACAGTGCATGGACGAATTGCTCTGAATCGAATTCTTGCAGATCGTCCATCTTTTCTCCGAGACCAATATATTTCACAGGCAGATTCAGTTCTTGACGGATCGCAATCACGATCCCACCTTTGGCTGTTCCATCGAGCTTCGTCAGAACAAGACCTGTCACGCCGCTCTTCTCACCGAACAGCTTCGCTTGGCTAAGCGCATTCTGACCTGTTGTCGCATCGAGTACCATCAAAACTTCGTGCGGCGCACCTGGAATTTCACGCTGAATAACACGGTAAATTTTATTCAATTCATCCATGAGGTTGGATTTGTTCTGCAGACGACCCGCCGTATCACAGAGCAATACGTCAACATTACGCTGTTTCGCGGCTTGAACCGCATCGAACATGACCGCCGCAGGGTCAGCACCGGATTGCTGCTTGATCACATCCACGCCTACGCGCTGCCCCCATACCTCAAGCTGTTCAATCGCACCCGCACGGAATGTATCGCCTGCTGCGAGAAGTACTTTCTTGCCTTGCTGCTTGAAGCGATGCGCGAGCTTACCGATTGTCGTCGTTTTCCCTACACCATTAACACCCACGAACAGAATAACAGTAATCCCGTCCGGATTCATCTTGATACTAACATTCTCATCGCTGCGTAGAAGCCCAATCAGTTTTTCCGAGAGAACAGGCTGCAATTCCGCAGCATCTTCAATTTTACGTTGACGCACTTCGCGACGCAGGTCATCAATCAATTTCATAACCGTATTCACGCCTACGTCCGCACCAATAAGAATTTCTTCTAGCTCTTCATAGAATTCCTCGTCGATTTTCTTGCGCCGTGTAATGAGGTCCTGTACTTTCTCCACAAGCGCTGTACGCGTCTTGCTTAAGCCATCCTTGAACACGTTGGTAACCGCTTCGGTTTTCTTAGAAATGCTCTCTTTTAACTTTTTAAAAAAGCTCATGGTACCCCTCCATACGAAATTAACAAGTTGCTACTCAGGCGGTTAGGTTCAACTAAGCGATGACTGCATCGTCATCTTCTAATTTAACCGATACAAGCTTCGATACGCCGCCTTCTTCCATTGTAACACCATATAATACATCTGCCTCTTCCATCGTTCCTTTTCGATGGGTTACGACAATAAATTGTGTCTGTTCTGAGAACTCACGTAAATATTGTGCAAAACGCGTTACATTCGCTTCGTCGAGTGCCGCTTCAACCTCATCGAGCACGCAGAATGGAACAGGCTTGACCTGCAAGATCGCGAACAATAAGGCCATTGCCGTTAATGCCCGCTCACCACCTGATAGCAGCTGCAAGTTCTGAAGCTTCTTCCCAGGTGGCTGTGCCACGATATCGACCCCTGTGTCCAAGATGCGGTCTGGATCGATCAAGACAAGATCTGCACGACCGCCGCCGAATAACTTCGAGAACACGATAACGAATTCCTTGCGAATCGCATCGAAGGTTGCTCGGAACCGTCTGCCCATTTCATCATCCATCTCCCGGATGACCTCGTAGAGCGTCGTCTTCGCTTCGATCAAGTCATCCTTCTGCTCATTCAAGAACGTAAACCGCTCATTCACACGCTCGAATTCCTCGATCGCACCGAGATTAACATCTCCCAGCGCCGAAATCTGACGTTTCAAATCGCGAACCTCTTGCTGTGTTCCAAGCACGTCCTCTGGTACAGGATACCGATGCTTCGCCAGCTCAAAGCTAAGCTCATATTCCTCACTCAACTTCTTAAGAATGTTATCGAGCTCCACATCCAAACGATTTACTTGAATCTCCGTATGACGCAGTTGCTCTTCTACGTTACGAAGGGCTGTACGCTGCTCCTTGGTCTCACTCTCTTCAAGCTCTAGTTTCCGGACCCATTCTGCGCGATCTGCACGTTTGAAGTCAATCTGCTCACCAGTCTTTTCCTTCTGGATCTTGTAGTGGTTCAAATCTTCAATTTGCTTCACGCGTTCACGATCATAGACTTCATAATCCTTCTGGATCTGCTCGAGAGATTGCTTCGCCCCTGCCAGATCACGGACATACGCCGCTTTCTCTTCACGAACACGTCTTAGCTGTTCTTGCAAGGAGAATTTCTCCTGATCCCACTTCCCGGCTTGAACCTTTAGATCTGTTAGCTGGGATTGTAATTCTTCCTTCGCCGATTCGTTCATCTTCCGCATCGACTCTGCTGCTTGAATCTCCTGTTGGATGCGCGCTTCATCGACTTGATAATCTTCAAGCTTACGAACAGCAACCTCGCGCCCGCTCACGAATTCATTCGATTCCTTCGCATAGCCGTCGCCTTCTTGCGTAATCAGCGAAAGCTGCTCATTCACATGACGTGATTCATGCTCAAGCTGCTTCTGCTCGGCTTGAAGACGCTGCTCTTCCATTCTCTTGCTGTCGCGCTGTTCACGCAGCTTCTCCAGGCTCTGCTGCAAAGCATTGCTCTCTTGTTTCATATCCTTGACGCCCGCCTGCAACTTCGTAAGCTGTGCTTCGGTCTGCTTAATATCTGCTTCTAATTGTTCAATCTGACGATTTCGACTCAAGAGGCTTGTGTTCTTCTTGTGCACACTACCCCCGGTCATGGAACCGCCGGCATTCACAACATCCCCTTCTAGGGTAACGACGCGGAATCGATATTGGCATTTCGCCGCAATCTTATTCGCCTGTTCGAGGGTCTCTGAGATCACGACGTTCCCAAGAAGACTCCCGATCATATCGCTATATTTGCGGTCGAACTGTACCAGATCGACCCCGATGCCGACGAAGCCCTCGGCACTACTCAGCAGCTTGCGATCACTGTCCGATAATGTGCGCGGTCGAATGACATTGAGCGGCAAGAACGTAGCCCGTCCCAATTGACGGCGTTTCAAAAAGCTAATTGCTTCCCGAGCCAACGCTTCATTCTCCATGACGATGTGCTGCATCGATGCCCCAAGTGCGGTCTCCATGGCAGTCTCCACCTTCTCAGGGACGGTGATCAGCTCTGCAATAGCGCCATGAACCCCATGCAAAGATCCATTTCGGGAAGCCTTCAGCACTTCTCTTACCCCGATCATGAACCCGTCATAATCGTCCTGAAGCTCCTTCATCGTGTCACGGCGCGATACAAGAGCATCCAGCTTCTGCTCCCATCTGCGAGCCGTCGACTGTGCCTCATCTAATAAATGCTGTACCTCACGCAGACGATCGCTCTCTGCTATAAATTGATTACGTAGCGATTCAACAAGCTCTGCCGTCTCCACTAGCTTCTGTTCAATGGCGCGCATAGACTCATCGTACTGTGTCTTCTGCTCTTTCAGCTTCACTTCCTCATCACCCATACGTTCCATACGACGTCCAAGTGTCTCACTCTGCTGATCGATGTAGCGAATTTCGTTCCGCAGCTGGGCCATCTGATTCATCACATCAAGGAGTTGACCTTTTAAGCTCTCCTCGGTATCAATGCTCGCCCCGCCCGTAACGCCAATGAGGCGCGATTCTTCCTCCGTGAGTCTTGCTTTTAGCTCTGCCTGCTGTGCTTCGATTTCATCGAGCTTCACTTTACAGGTATTCTCCTCAATCTCCTTCTCATGCATCCGACGCTCATGCATTTCCAGTGACTGGGTCAGCTGCCCTTCATTGTGTTTCAAGTTTTTGTGACGCTCTTTCAAGACCTCGCCATAGCCTTCGCATTTCTCGAACTCTTCACTATATGAGAGCAGCGCTTGTTGAAGACCTTCGAGTTCTTCCTCTAGCTTGCGCATTTCAACTCGGTGCTTCTCAAGTCCTGCATCATGCTGACTCACGACCGTCGAGAGCTCTAGCTGTTCCTGCTGCAGCTTCGTCATCTTCGCATTCGCTTCCTGCCAAGATTGATGAATCTGTTCAATTTGATAGACATACATCGAAATTTCTTTGGACTTCAATTGACTTCGAAATTCTTTGTATTGAATCGCCTTCGTCGATTGTTCCCGTAAAGGTTCAATCTGATCCTCAAGCTCACTCACTAAGTCATGAATACGCAGCAAGTTCTGCTCAGTCTCATCAAGTTTGCGCTGGGCTTCACGTTTGCGCGATTTATACTTCACAATTCCTGACGCTTCCTCAAAAATCCCGCGGCGATCCTCTGACCGCGTACTTAATATCTCCTCAATACGTCCTTGTCCAATAATCGAGTATGCTTCCTTCCC
>Ga0102589_1005347_pt1 | contig 11336 bp, 12 predicted proteins | sample AraplaMF_Col_mLB_FD_76858 | JGI IMG/M metagenome (GOLD analysis project Ga0102589, IMG submission 76858) | Arabidopsis root microbial communities from the University of North Carolina, USA - plate scrape MF_Col_mLB | ecosystem: Host-associated > Plants > Roots > Endosphere | place: USA... | reverse complement strand
TTCGTTTTTGTCAAAAGAAAAAGACCCACAGCTTTGCACGCTTCTATATAAATTTATATAGAAACAATGAAATGTGGATCTCTTCTTTTCTCCGTCACGTTTATTAACTTGTCTATAATGTTAACCTCTTATGAAAGCGGCGTCAACAGAATTTTTTCACATTTTCGTCACTTTTTTTGGTAATGTTTCCATAGTTCGCGTTTTGACGTCGTAATCGCTGTCGCACCAGCGTTTAAAGCTCTTTCCACATCTTCTACAGTACGAATAAAACCACCTGCTAAAATCGGTACACCAGTACGCTCTTTCACTTCAGCGATAATATCCGTCATTGCTCCTGGAAGCACCTCAATATAATCCGGTTTCGTCTTATCTAAAAGATTGCAGCTCTTCTCCATCGCACTCGAATCGATTAAAAAGATGCGTTGTATTGCCACAACACCTTTTTGCTTCGCCTTCATAATAACGCTCGCCTTTGTTGAAAGTAACCCGTACGGTCTAAACTCCTGACATAAATATTCCGTCGCATGCCCATCACTCTGCAAACCATGAATTAAATCCACATGTAAAAACACCTTTTTACAATATTGCTTCGCAAGCGATATAACACTCTTCAATTGGCCGACATGAATATCTAAAATAACGATATATTCATACGAACTATGTAATAGCTTTTCCAAATCTTTAATTTGCCTCACTGCCGGCAAAATTTTCTGTTCATGAAATTCCATTCTAAATGTCCCCTTCTTTATGTCATCCTATCCTTTATAGTACACAATTTAAGTGAAAAGAACAGCCAGTGTTGGGGATTTCTTTCAAATCTTTCCTCTATTTATATATTTTCTTCAACTTATCGGAACCTATACCACCTATAATCATGAATACAAGGGGCAAAAGATTCATTACATATGGCGCATCTGCTACAATTGTAATACTTGCTCCAGCAAACTTATTTAGCATCCATACAACGATTTTTGCAATAAACAAAAATACTCCTATCATAAATAGACTATCAAAAAACACCTTCCATTTTGGATACGCCAATTGCTTACTATCTTCAATTACTTTCTGCGTCAATTCTTCATCACTCCTTAGCAGTTCATCAATTGTAATACCGAACAGATCACTTAAATGAATAATAATTTCAATGCTCGGATAGTTCTTTCCCGTCTCCCATTTCGAAACAGATTGCCTGCTCACATGAAGTGTTTCAGCCAAATCATTTTGCGACCAATTTCTTTTTTCCCTTTCTTCTTTTAAACGCTCACTAAAAATCATACTGTGTTTATCACCTCTCTATGCCCATTATGTTCAAATAAATGATGAAGAGTAAAGCGAGTTATCGTTGCATTTCCTGCGCAACTTATACGTTACAGCTTATAATGGCGCTCTTTTATATGTATCTTCCCTATACTATGCTCCAATAATAATTTCCCGAACAATAATACAAGGAACGGATACTAATAAAGTGAAACTTTAATCAGCCCTCACCAATCGGGCTTTTACGGACAGCCTGCCCCCCACCTAACTTCTTTGATTCCGCTGAATTTTGAGGTGGGGTCTTACTGCCCGGCAAATAGCGGGATAAAGACTAGATTAGGCATAAAAAATACGCCATCCCTTCTTATCAGTCTCCAGAAAGAATAACGCAAATTTTCATTTTTACTCATCATTTTTCGGACTATATGAAAACCCCGGATATTTCACAACAGGCCTCTTCTCCTTACGCAGGGAATCCATTACTTGCGGGCCAACATGTATATTACTCTCCACTATTTCTTTAGGAGTCAGTGCCATCCATTGATTTAACGATACATCTTCAAAACGATTACTTCTGAACATCTCTAAAAACCATAATGTTTCGGTACCTGTATTTTGAATATAATGCCCCGTCGCAAACGGTACATATCCGACATCGCCAGCTCTATAATCAAATGTACGAGCGGTACCATTTCCAAGAAACACAGTCATTCTCGCTTCCCCTGTCAAATAATATTGCCATTCATCATTATTCGGGTGCCAATGAAGTTCTCTCATTCCACCAGGCTCAACCTCAACGAGCGCTGCTGCGATTGTTTTGGAAATAGGGAAATTTGTAGAATCTACAATTCGAACGCTACCACCAGGCGTCTTAATCGGCTTTTGTTTTAACAATTCATGTTTAAATGTTAAAGGAACTTCTCCTTTCGGCGATTGAATTTCCTGACTTTCAAGCGAACCTGGCACCTCTCCTTGATAAATATAAACTTGATCTGAAGGAATAGAACGAAAAGCACTCTCAGGTACTCCGAAATTAGCCGACAACACTTCTTTTGGCGTATGCGCAAACCAATCAGAAATAGCTAAAGTAGATAAATCAGAAAAATGCCCATCATCGAAAACGAGTAGAAATTCACAATGTTCCAATCCTTGAATGGAATGCGGAATACCAGGCGGAAAATACCAAAGATCACCTGGTCCAACATCAGCAATAAAATTCCGTCCATTTTGATCAACAGCCGTTATGCGCGCCCGTCCTAAAAGCATATACGCCCATTCTGCCTCTTTATGCCAATGTAGTTCTCGTACTCCACCGGCCGTTAAACTCATATTTACTCCCGCAATCGTCGTCGAAACCGGTAGTTCCCGAGCAGTAATCTCCCGAGACCACCCGCCTTGTTTCAAAATCATAGAAGTGTCCGAGAATGAAAACTTCAAGTTAGGAACTAACCCTGCATCCGTTATAGGCGGAACAAGCATATTCGGATTTTGAATATCCCGCATAACATTACGAGGTCCAGAATCAATCGCACCTGCTCCGTCGCTGCGGATTGGTTGTGGCACATTCCTTCCTGCTTCATCAACAGTACGTTTCTTCATGATTACACTCCTTTTTCATCCGATTAGTAAGTAAAAAGCCTCCATCATAGTGTATGAATTGGGCTTTGGATGGTTACAGTTACTATGGAGTTACATCATCTGCCTATCATTATTGTTTTGTTCATTTCTCAACTTATACTAGTATGGACAGCGTCTGGAAAGACAATGAAGAAATTAAATTAAAACTAATAAAAAACCCTGTAAAATTTATTACAGAGTTTTTCACCAATTATTTATTGTTTTACATATCGAATACGAACATTATCGTCCATTTGATAAATTTGTAATGTGTTTCCATAACTAATTCCTAACTCTTCACTTACACCAACTGCACCCACAAATACCCCTTTAAATACTTTATTTTTAGTTGGTTTTGCTACCGATACTCTTCGCTGCCTCTTCAAACAGTTTTGAACCTTCTTGTGCTTTACTTAATGATTGATGCATTTTACTCTCGTCTTCTTGGTCTAATGCATCAAAGAGAAGTTGGAAACAATCCGCATACAGTTCCATCGATTGCTTTATCTTCACTTGTTCTCCCTGTAATTCAGGAGGTGCTTGTAAATTCTTCAGTTTCTTCGTTGTTGCCTTTGCTCCACCTAAACTTAGTTGTACTTCACTTTTCTTTTGTTTGTATGATTTTACATCTGAATCTGCTATTCCTTCAATTAATTTCATTGTATCTTCAATTTGAGTAGCACTGTTTATGATATCTGCCTTATACCTTTCAACATCAGAACCAGTTACCTTACCAGTTGAAGAATTAGAAGAAGAACTTTGTTGACTACTTGATGAACTACTATTTGTACCTTCACCTTTCGCTACAGATAAGCTATCCTCTTTCTTGCTATCAGTTGACTTACTCTCTTTTTCAGTAGCCTTACTCTCTTTCTCTACCTTTTGCGTTTCTTCTTTCTTTGGTTCAGCTTTCTTACCATCAGTTTCAATTGTAATACAACCACTCAATAACATAACTGGTAACGCCAAACTTACTAATTTCTTTGCTCTCATGATTACTAATACCCCTTTATTTGTAAAATGTAGTGCAAACAAGTTAATATACTTAACTAATAAATTTCCCCCGAGTAATTTATTAAAATCTACTATCCATAGATTTCCTGTATATTCATAATTTTTCCACATATATCATTTTACAAAGAATTATATATTTGGTCAAAGGGATTTATGTAGTTCTTAAAAGGAAATTTTAATCGCAAAGAAAAGAAGCTAACAATAAATTGTTAACTTCTCAGCTTAAGGAAAAAATAGTATCTTTCCTTATCTTCTAATATCTAGGTTGTGATTGAATATTTGTAAGATGAACATCATACATATCAATGATTTCAAGAAATCTATCAGCTTCACGGAAAACATGGTCTGCCAATAATGGATGAATGATGCTCTTTATTTTACATTGCTCAATTAAATCACGTGCTGTTTTCTTAAAATCCCGAAGAGATGCAACTGACACGCGATTTTGATCTAAAAATTGATCTAAAAGAGGAGCTGTTTGGGATTGTGGTTTCATAGATTCTAAGTCAATTGCTTGATACATCAATTCATCAAAATCATTGCTAAAATTCCGTGCTGTATCTACAAGCTTTCTTTCCGATGGATCAAGAAGATGGCCAATAAATTTAGCATGGTCTGCCATAATCCGTAAAAAGAAAACATTTTCTTTAATAATAGCATCAGGAAGCGCATCTAATTTACCTTCATTTAATTGTATTAAACGTTTTCTAAAATAATCAGCTTCCCTACTTGTATGGTCAACTAAAAGTGGAAAGTTATTTTGTCCTGGCAATTTACATGTGAGAATTAATCCTAAAATTTTTCGTTTAAATCCCCAAATATTAGTTGCGGCTTGTTGTACTTCTGCATTAAATCTTTTTATTTGCTCAGGATCTGTTTCATTTGTATAGGAATGCGCTATTTGTTCAATATGTTCAAACAATCGATAAAATTGATTCGCCTCTTCGATTAGTTGAGTATCCTCGCATCTAAATCCTAAACGTAGAAAAAAAGAATGCTCCTTCATGATTCTAGACCAAAAACGAATTTCATTTAATGAACGCTCAACAAACATTACAGATGTAACACCTGTATCCGGATGTAATGAAGTTTCATCCCTATGCATTGTTAATCCCCCCCAGTAAAATCCCCGCTAGTTCCATTCTTATGAAGAAAAATATATATAAATGCCATCAATAAAAGTTTATGATGACTCTCTTATACATGTAAAATTAAACTAATATAACCTTAGCTCGATGAACATATACTGCTCCCCAGAAGAAAAAAAGCTACCACCTAGATGTAAAATCCTACTAGGTGGTAGCCTTTCAAAATTTCTATTAAAGCAATACCGAATCTTTATCACTATCTTGATTACGTTTCTCACGTTCTTCTTCTAAACGCTTCATATATACTTCGCCTTCTTTTTCAATAAACTCATTATCCATATCTTGCTCTTTTTTCGAAGTATATAAAACCATGTAGCCACTTAGTACAATCCCGACAATTACAAGATACACCCACCATGGTAAAGTTTCCAAATCACTTCATTCCTTTCCTTAGACAAGCCTTATTAGTTTCACTTTATGAGGAAAGAAGTGGATTTATGCTTAAAATTTTTATTGTGGATGCTTCGCGAAAAATGCTTGTACATATTCCATAAACTCAATTGGTTCTTGACGAAACGGTGCGTGGTATCCTTTTTCAATAATATGAAACGTACTATTTGCAAATAGCCCATGATACAGTTCACCATTTTTCCAAGAAACACTTTTATCATGTCGTCCCCATATAATTAAAGTCGGTACCTTAATTTTATCAGCTTCCATCGCAATGCGGCGCTCTCTCATTTTCGTAAGCTGATCATAATGCTCTTTATCATCACGACTATTTTTCACTCCATTTTTATTATATTTCGTAATCTCAGTTACAGTTTGTAAGTCCGTCGATAGCGGTGGTACTTCATAACTTTCTTTTTGTTGGAAAGACTCTATCCCTGTAGCATCCGCCAAGATGAGATGCGTCACTGCATCCGGATATAAATACGCTAAATTAAGGGACATCTCTCCGCCCATCGAATGGCCGAGCACTGCAAACTGATCGTATCCAAGCTTCTTCATTAACTTATAATATAAATTCACTTGCGCAGGAAACGAATACTGAAAATCAACCGGCTTAGAAGAACGCCCAAACCCTAAAATATCAACCGCAATAATCGTATGATCTCGCACTAGTTCCGGATAAATATCACTAAACCCATCAGATGAACCACCAAACCCATGCAACATGAGTAACGGGGGTTTTCCCTCACCAATTTGCTTAAAATAAATCGTCTGCCCGTCAATTTGCGCCATACTCTCTTTCGTATTCAGCTTCATCATAACAGTATCTTTCACTTCGCCAACCTTCGCAATCGGCTTCTCAACGAAGTTACAAACAATTAACAAAACGAGCACAATACCGCTAATCATATAAAACTTAAACCTTTTCAAAGTTCCCGTCTCCTTTCTCTTGTTGCTATTTAAAAGTTTTTACATTTTTTGGTTATTTTATGTTCTTTTTTAATTGTAACTAAAACAGTTACAATCATACTAAAAAAATATAACTCATTTCTATTACTAATGGTTATACTGTAACTATTATAGTTACACATTTAAAGTAAGTCAATTCTTTTCTCTACATGGCCTGAAAATAGAAAAAGGGACTCCATGTTGAAGTCCCTTTCTTTGTTATTATAGTTGGCTTACTCCGCCGCCGTCGCCTTTATTATCTGCTGGTGCTCCTCCTGTTTCGCCAATGTTAACGTAGTCTGGTCTTGCTGGTGCTCCGCCACCATCACCTCTATTTAAAGCATGTTGTTCAGACTCTGTAAAAGCAGTAAGCCCTAATGAAAGTAGTATTACTAAACCTGCTATCAATACATTAATTTTTTTCATTTATTTTAGCGCTCCTTCTTTTAAAAGTTTTTTTCGAGCTTGGCTACTAATATAAAAGTATTTACTAGCCTTTTCATGTTTTTCTTCTTGATAAAATTTATAAGCTAATATTTCTGCGTATTCCTTAACACAATCTAAAAGGGAGTGTTCTTCAAAATACGAAATACTTTCCACAGTTACTTTTTCTAACTCATTAGCACTCGAATTAATATTTAATTCCTTCAATATCATAAAGCGATGTTGAAATTCTTTATTTTGCAACTCATTACAAATTTTCAGCCCTAGTTCTATTAAATTATTAGCAATTTCTATTTTGCCCAGTTTATAATTTTCCTCTGCTTCAGTAAAAATCGCTTTAAAATGCTTAGGCATTTTCTTAGTCACTTCACTTAAATGTCTAATTGCCAAATCTGATAAATTCTGACTACTATATAACCACCCTAAGTTACTTCTAACCATTAAAATATGTTTTTCTTCTTTATCATGTTGTTGAAGTAAATGGATTGCGGTATTAAAACTTTCCTCCGCTAACTCAAACTGTTTAAAATCAATACAACATAATCCTATGAAGTTATGACACAACGCCACGTTTCCTTCGTAACCTTTATGTTCACAAAATATTTCTTTTGCCTTTTTGATATAATCTAAAGCTAACATTTGCTGATATACTTGATAGTAAAAATATCCCATCCGATAATGAAACTCTGCATGTTCTATCGGATCTGCAATATATTTCAATAACTTCTCAGCTTGCTCATACTGTTCTTTCGCTTCGTTATAATTTGAAATTAATGTACAATGAAACCCTTTAAAAAAGTGATAATAATAAGCTAAAAAGCCTTCTGTTGGAATTTCGAAAGATTCCATTTTATCAAAACTATCTTCTCTAACCCCAATCCAATCAACTAATGCATCATATCTAAAGTTCAATAACGCATGATAAAGCAATACATCCTGATCCACATCCAGCACACTAATCTTACTATCAATCTCTTCCTTCATCTCCGTTGCTTTCTCTATGTTTTGCTGCAACATTACACGATACCAATCATCTAAAGAATGTTTCATTTGCTCCCTTGTTACTACATCTGCTCCCATACACTCGCATCCCCTTTTCTCCAAACTTACAAAATTCGGATATTTATACAATTATCAAAATTGTATATTATCACCTCTTTTCTATGTATTGAAAAATAATTGTCAGAAAATTTATAATTTAAATGAATTATACCAAATATTTCTATTTATAAAACTTGAGAAACATTTTTCAGAAAATTTTATAGACCAAATAAAAAAGCAAGCAATCAAAAAATACGTCAATTATTTTATTCCATATAATAAAAAGAGCACTGAACAAACATCAGCACTCTTCCTCATCATCCTCGTTATTCATACAAAGTTGTTCCGCTATTTCTTGTACCCGTTCCATCGTTATTCCTTCTCTAAATTCCACTGCTAGAGGATGGTCTGTCGGCTCTAGTTCAATATAAGGACGAATACCATCGGCTCTCGGGTGAACCATCGTTTTTAAACTTACTGTTTCCAGCTCATATGGTAAATCCGTCGAAAGCCACCCAAACATCGGCTCTAACAGTTCTTGTTTATCCCAGAATTCATTCACCTTATCAAAATTTGCTTCACTTAATGAAACCCATACACCCCATAGAAAGTGTTCATCTGTACCAACGATAGGAATTTCAATAATTCCCCGAATGAAAAAATGTTCTCCATCCATCACACATAAGTCATCACTCATCTCAAACCTAGCTTCTCGCTCTTCAGGTTCAGCATCATAATAATAAGCTGGAGCTTGGTACCCATAACTTATTGGAAGTTCTTCATGATATGTACCGCAGCATCTACAAGTATACCCACTAATTTTCGCCATTCTATTCCTCCATTAGTTTTACATACATTTTATCAAAATACTTTTAAAGCGAAAATAAAAAAAACAAGCAGTTCCAGCGATCCGCTAAAACTACTTGCTCTCCTACTTACTATCTCTATTTTTATTCTTTAATAAATTCCTTCGTGCTTCTCACTGTATCAATTGGACGAACTAATTTTTCGATTTCTTCACGTTTTGGCTCTAGGAATGGTGGTAAAGATAATTTTTCGCCAAGTGTTTCGTATGGCTCATCTCCCATAAATCCTGGACCGTCTGTTGCGAATTCAAATAAAATTTGTGGTGCAACTCTTGCGTATAATGACTCGAAGAAGTGACGGTCTACATAACCAGATGAAGGAAGCCCCACGCTACTTATTCTCTCAATCCACTCTTCTAATACAGCGCGATTTTCTACGCGGAATGCTGCATGGTGCACTGTACCAAATCCTTGTCTTGCTTCTGGAAGAACCGTATTATGTTCCACAATGACAGAAGCACCGTTTCCACCTTTGTTTACTTCAAATAAATAGAATTCTCCTTCTTGCGCAATCTCTTTAAATAATAGAACTTTCTCTAACACTTCTTTAAAGAAACTAAAGTTTGCAATGCGGATAAATACAGGTCCTAAGCCAGTGATCGCATATTCTAATGGAACTGGGCCGTTTTGCCACGGTGTACCTGATTCTATCCCGTTATCTAATTCATCTGAGATTAATTGATAATGTTGATCGTCGAAGTCAACGAAAGAAAGAGTTTTCTTACCAAATTGCTCTTTAATGCCTGTATGTTCTACTTCAAGACGGTCAAAACGTTTCACCCAATATTGTAATGCTGCATCAGTTGGCACTCGGAATGAAGTTTTTGAAATTTCATTTGTACCGTGTACCCCTTTTGGAATACCTGGGAAGTCAAAGAATGTCATATCTGTTCCTGCACTACCTTTATCATCTGCGAAGAATAAATGGTACGTTTGAATATCATCTTGGTTTACTGTTTTTTTTACTAAACGCATTCCTAAAACGTGAGTGAAAAACTCATAGTTCTTTTCTGCACTACTTGTAATTGCTGTAACGTGGTGAATTCCTTTTAATTGGTTCATTTTATATTCCTCCAATGGGTTTTTAAATTTATACTTTCTCTTCTATTATTTTTCTTCAATAGGTGCTAATTTTGCTTCAATTTCTGCTCGCTGATCTTCTAAGAACGGTGGTAAATCAAGTTTTTCTCCTAAATGCTCTACATCGCCATCAACTGTAAATCCTGGTCCATCTGTCGCAATTTCAAATAGAATTCCGTTTGATTCGCGGAAGTAAAGACTTTTAAAGTAGAAACGGTCGATAATGCCTGAAGAATGGAAACCTCTTTGTATCACCTGTTCTTCCCAATAAGCAAGCTCTGCATCGTTCTTTACACGAATTGCTAAATGGTGAATGCTACCGCGGCCCGGTTTTTCAGTAGGACCATCTAAATATTTCACAACGATTTCTCCAAAGGCTTCTCCTTTAATAGACTGGAAAATCGCTTCTTCGTCACTTCGGCTAACTTCTGTATAACCAAATATATCTGTTAATGTACTCGCCAGTTTATCAAGTCTACGCACTGTCATTTCCACTGAACCCATTCCTTGAATTTGATGCTTTGCAGGAACTTCTGATTTCTCCCACGTTTCCCAGTGCTCCACTTTTTCTCCATTTGAAACGAGTAGCACGAGACGAAGACCTTCCGCATCCTCAAATTGCAAAGCAGGACGATTTGCATATGTTGTTAGTTCACTATGTTTTACACCAAACTTCTCAAACCGTTCTTTCCAGTAATGTAAACTTTCCTCTGACGGAACGAGTAATCCAATTCGCGTAATTGCATTTGTACCACGGTACGTTTTTCCTACTAAAGGCATTTCAAAAAATGATAGTTCCGTACCTGGACTTCCTGTTTTATCTCCATAAAATAAGTGATACATAGACGGGTCATCTTGGTTTACCGTCATTTTCACACGGCGTAAACCAAGTACGTTTTTATAAAAGTGATTATTCTCACTTCCGTTTTTTGTAACCATTGAAATGTGATGATGCCCTTTAATTTCATACATTGATAATTCCTCCGCTTCATTTTACTAGTCAAGTGATACTTAAAAAATAATATGCTTCTTAGCTTTTTAATTTATTCTCATTATGTTTTTGTAAATTCATCTTAGTTTTTACTGAATAAGTTACTTCGTTTTTTAATCGAAAGCAACTGAGTATATGTTTTTCATATGACTCAATCGCTTTCGTTATTATCACTTTACAACTCAAGTGATTAAAAAGCAAGTGTTTTATCTCAAATTCGAGATATTTTTTTATTGCATAACATTTTGGACTAGAGAATGATTTAGTAAATAAAAAAACATTAGTGGAGAGAAGAACCGTCAATCTAGATTAAAGTTGCAACGCCATCAGCAAAACAAAACATCATCAAATCAGAAGCTTTTTCACCCTATGAAACACCTGATGGGCAACTTAATGGAATGAAAAGATACCTTGATCGTAGATGTTGGTGGTATGAGGTTAAGTAAGATAAGATCCTTCCTGTTGGGTGGCTTTTTTTATGTTCGTTTCATTATGCTTCATATGCCATGCTATCTGGAAATTCTTCGTTCTTTCTAA
>Ga0102589_1005346_pt1 | contig 11337 bp, 15 predicted proteins | sample AraplaMF_Col_mLB_FD_76858 | JGI IMG/M metagenome (GOLD analysis project Ga0102589, IMG submission 76858) | Arabidopsis root microbial communities from the University of North Carolina, USA - plate scrape MF_Col_mLB | ecosystem: Host-associated > Plants > Roots > Endosphere | place: USA... | reverse complement strand
CCTTTCTTATTGCGCAACCCATAGATGATATTCTCGTAAGCATTCAGATTCGGAAATAAAGCATAATCCTGAAATACGATATTAAAGCCGCGCTTTTTCATGGATACATGTGTCATGTCCAGGCCGTTATATATAATGCTGCCATGATCCAGCTTCGTTAGGCCAAGAATAATATTAAGCAGTGTCGTTTTCCCGCTCCCGCTTGGGCCGAGAAGCGATACAATCTCGCCAGATCCTATCTCTAGGCTGATATCTTGGAGCACCATTTTGTCGTCAAATTGTTTGCTGATGTGTTGCAGCTTAAGCAAACGGCTCACCCCCCTTAGTTACACCCCCATTATATAAATCAATGATCAAAACAAATGCACTTTTATGTAAATGTTGCGTAAATCATGCATATATACTTCATATATTTTGCATATATCGTGCATCGAAATTAATGTTCCGTTAAATATATAGTCAATGGATTGAATGTGAACGGTGCAGTCGGTACACTGTAGGTACAATATCAATCGATAATAGGTGAATTTATGCTGCCACTTGAAAGACAACAGAAAATTATAGAATTGCTCACCATCAAAAAGGTGCTTAAACTGCCAGAGCTGGCAACCGAATTAGCGATCTCTGTGGATACGCTGCGACGAGATCTGAATCTATTAACCAAGCAAGGAAAGATCGAAAAGATATATGGCGGTATTAAAATCGTGGAGTCGAAGTATGGAGAATCCTCCATGAATGAGCGGATGGTTAGCTTATTTGAGGCAAAAGAAAACATCGGTAAAGTATGCAGCGAGATGATCGACGATGGGGATTGCATCTATATTGACAGCGGCTCCACCACCTATCACATAGCCAAGTTTATTAAAGGTAAGAACAATCTCACGGTGGTCACCAACTCCATCCCCGTGATTAATGAGCTCATGAATACCGATGTTGAACTAATTATTATCGGAGGAAAAATCCGCAAAGAAGAGCATTCCGTAGTCGCGTACGATTATATTTTCAATTTTCATGAATTGAATATTCGAAAAGCGTTTATCTGCTGCAGCGGCATTACGATGGAACGAGGGATCTCAGATTACAATATGGAGGAAGCCATTACACGCAAGAAGATGATCGAACTGTCTAAAGAGGTGTATATCGTGGCAGACAGCACCAAATTCGGAAAAGACGTTAAGATTGCCATTACACCACTAGATAACGTGAACGCCATTATTACCGATGCGAATATCGATCCCAGTTACCCGCCGCAGTTTAAGTCGATACGAACGAAGCTAATCATTGCAGATTAACTGGAATGCGGACGGATAAAAACATACTTCACGTACACTAAAGCCGAGCATAGCACTCCTAAAAATAAATAAACAGGCAGATCATCTTGATTTAGAAATCAAAGATAACCTGCCTGTGTGCGATTAACCCAACGATTGCAGAAGTGAACTAACTGGCTACAGATAATCTAAACTATAAAAAATCATAATCGCCCCCACGATACACATGACCCACGAAACAGCCGATCCCGAATGCTTCGAAAGCTTGATTTGAAGCCTTTCTAATGGTCTTTTCATCACTCGCCCTAATAATAAATGCAATGTAAACAGGATTAATGGCGGTAGAACCATTATAAAATTATAACCTACCATAATTGGGAGCCACTGAAAAACAGTTAAATTTGAGGTATTCATAAGACCAATCGCAGCAAAATACGGAAATGCTGCACCTACCTCAATCAATGATGTCGTGAAACCGAGTGCAATCATGGATGTCTTGCTTTTTGATTTCGGCCTTGGCAATTCCGACTTTTTACTCTTTGGATAGTAGAAGCTGGCTATAAACAGAATTCCCCCAATAATCAGCATAGCCCAACTTACAATCCGATTTTGAAAAATGGAAGAGAAACTAGCCAGAAACGCATCCAGACCTAACATGAAAGCAACGCCTACTGAAAAATAAATGACTGCGACCGTCAATAAATAAATCATTAAGCGTGAACCTAATCGCTCCTTTTCAGTCAACAGCAAATATACCGTCACACCCAATGTTGCAGGACTAAGCGTATCTAATAAGGCTAATCCCCCTACCATAGAAAGGAGTTCAAGAGTCACGATTCTCCTCCTTGCTCCATGGAAGAGTTCTGTATGGAAGAAATGTGAATATCATATGCTCGCTCCATAAAATCAAGAACTTCCTTATCTATAGGATAAAGTCCGAGACTCTCAGATTGCTCTGGGGATTTCCTCAGATCCCATAGTTTATTCACAAACTCGTCTTCTCCTTTGAATTCTTCCAGTTGTTTTTCTATCATACGCCGTATTATGTTTTGCACTCGTGATGAAGCAGGATCATCTTTCGTATAGCGTTTTATCTGACCTAGCAAAGCAATCCACTCCATAGAATCAGGGTCTTCTCCACTCATTTTTGGGAGCTTTGTCCAAAGCTTCATTTCCTTATCGTTAAACATGCTTTCCTTGATGGTCGGCAATCTTTTTTTATGTTGATTCGATAACTGAATAAGTTTCTGTATCGCAAGCCGTTCATCCCCGTCTTCAACCGCAATCCCGGTTATCAATTCCCGCAGGGACGACTCTATACTCCTTAATCTTTCTTGCTCTTCAAGGATATAGGCTAACTGGTTTTTCAAACTGTTTGTCCAATTCCATTTAGAGTCGTATAACATGCTTTTAATCTCTTGCAACTTGTAACCAATTCCCTTCAGAAATTGGATGTATTGAAGCTTCTTCAGTTCCTCTTCTGAATACAGACGATGGCCCCCTTCTGTTTTGGACGGTGCCGTCAATAATCCGATCTGATCATAGTACCGAAGTGTTCTGACCGTGATATTCGTTTTTTTTGCAACTTCTTTAATATGTATCAATTACAGACACCTCCGACAATTCAGATAAGATCAATTTTCTTGATCTTTATATAAACCATGTTTGATTAAATATCCTAATCCTAGACCGACTAATACGCCTGGAAATGCTTGATCAATCATAAGTCCAATTCCTGCTCCTATAATTACACATGCATAAATAATGATGTCTCCTTGTTTCATATCTACTCTCCCCTTTTATAATAAATCTCCTCTTCCCCTTAGCCGACTTAACAACATAAGTGATGAAGAGCTTACCCATTGGCTTGATTATACAAAATGACGCAACGTCACTTTCAAGTGTTTTCATTAGAAAATTCTTTGATTGCACAAGTTAACTTGATGTTGACGCAACGTAATCTTATATAATCAGTTCACAATCATGAAGAATAATGATGAGGTGAGAAAATGAAAAAATATTGCATTGGTTTACTTTTGGTGGGGATGCTTTTTCTTAGTGCATGTAGTTCTTACCAAGAAAATGCTGCACACGCTGTGTCATTAAAGGGGATAGAAAACATCCATATTGACCACGGCAGCACAACATTAATAGTAGAATCAGCAGATATAGAGTCACTTGAAGCAATTAGTAATGGACCTGAAATTGTTATAGATAAGGAAAAAGACAACATCAAAATTCAGCTTAAGAGTGATATTAGAAACATCGTAAATATCGGAAAAATGCCTCAGCTATCCGTTCGTATTCCAAACAATTATGAGAGAAAAGTAACGTTAGACGGTTCTTCCGGTAATGTAAAGATAAACAATCTGAGCACACAGAAACTCGATATCCAAGGAAGTAGTGGAAATGTATCGCTTGACTATTTAAGAATAAATAGTGACATCAATATTTCTGTCAAAAGCGGCAGCATCCTTTTAAATCTGGAAGACAAAGACTCCAACATAAACTGGCTTTTGCAATCGGGTAGTGGCAGACGAGCTATGGGTATTCCTTTGAATCATTCTCAACAAAATAACAGAAAGACACAGGGACAGACGGGGAATGGCTCATTTCATGTGAGTCTCCAAACAACTTCCGGAAATATAACGGTAAAATAAATAACAGTGATCTATAAATAAAAGCCTGTTTCCAATCATTCGAATGGAAACAGGCTTCGGGGCTCAAATGAGAACGGGAATGGCCTTCTTCGGGAATTCTCCCCTAAAGGCCGCGACTTTGCTTTGGTCACCTATGATAATTTGGCCAAGGCTATCTGCCTCATTAACAATCGTCCTCGTAAATGTCTAGGCTGGATGTCTGCTCACAAAGCTTTCATGGATGAACTGTCGCACTTAGCTTGACAATTCGTCATATATAAATGTGTTTATTGTCTCTGTCAATTTTGGCCTAATGCCTTTTCTTCCTCACATTACTTCGTCTTAATAAAAACGCCATGATCGACAACTTGTTTTGTATTCTCATTTATATCATCACGATTGTATACCGTCTCATCTTCGCTGATCGACGTGTCTTGCTCGCGCACACGTTCAAACTCGCCATGCTCAGTAACAATACGGCCAGCAAGCCACTTGTTATGTTCTATCTCCTCCGGTGTCAGCTTTACGGGTGCGTAGAAGTACGGATTATTCGGATCGTCGCGCTGTTCATGCTGCTTCAGTGGTTTGTAAATTGCGTTGTGGTTCCCGAAAACATAATTAGGAATTTGGGAGCCAGCGTAACTTTGGATCGCCAAGGCAGTCATAACGACAAGCACCACAGCGGATACGCTGATTAATAATTTCTTTTTCATTATTGCTCACCTCAAAAAGCGATTTTCCCCCTACTGGAAAGCAGGGGGATTTTTTTTAGCCTACATTTGATCAGTTGTAGTTGTAATAGGCGTTGGCAAAGCCATTCCCAGCTAGTTCATGATTTCCAACGTTGTATATTACAATCTCATAATCTCCCGGAAGCACTTTTGTCCAGCCAATAGTGTAGTTTTCACTTGTGTATGCGCCATTTACAGGAACTCGGTCAGTCTCGTTTCCCGTATCTTTGTTTCTCAGGGCATACTCCACTTTAGGATGGTAAATGGATGACGGAGACCATTGTGTTAATGTGATGTATATATCACTCTTCTTGGTCGTCTTTACAGATTGCTTAGACGAGATACTACTATTTGATCCTAAACCCGTAAATTGATAGTAAATGTCGCTAAGAACAACGAAGTCATCATTTTTCGTCACTTCACTGAGATTTACGTTTGTAACGGGATTTCCAGGAGCTTTTGGCGTAACTTGCCCTTGAATGATTGGTGTAGGTGCGTAGAAGTCGTCAGACTGGAAATTGGATTAGGCACCATCGCGGATAGGTAACTGCTGTTTACGACTGCTCTGCGCCTTGACTGCCCGCATAATAAGGTTCTCCCGGATCTATATCGATAACAACCCGGTGCGGTGCGGCCAGCCCATATTGGTGCTCGCAGCGCCAGCGCATCTCTTCGGTGAAACCAACTGTTTCCCCGTCGACAATAACGTCCCCGCGGTCGAATAAATAATAGGCGATATTAAGCAAATTTCCAGCTACTTCATCAGGCTCCAGATCGTAATAATGGCACTGGACATCCGGAATGCCAAGCGCGGCGAGTCCCAATGAATCCATCAGACCTTCAGGGCGGCCGCTACCTGTGCCTTCAACATTATAAAAACGAATGTTCAGTGCACCATATAACAGTTCCCCTTCTTCAATCGCCGCCAGATAAGCGCTGGGTTCGACGAGCTTGTCGCTTTCCCGGAAATAGATGGCGTCGCAAGGAGCCGTTTCCAGCACCGCCCGCAGCGAGCCGGTGAACAGCTGCAGCCGCGATTTGGGATCAAGTCCCGATGCCATCATGTCGATCAACAGCAGCGAGTGCTCGCAATCACTCACGACTTGAGCGGCTTCCCGCCAATGCCAGGACTGCTGTATGGCGGAATCGTAGTCCGTAACCGGGCGGCTTTCTGTATCCATCAGGCTGGTTTGTGCCGGCATTTCGCCTTGAGAATATTCAACCATATAATTCAAATGGAAAAATTGCAGCAAATTCTGATCTTCCTGACTGTTCGCTTCCCACACAGCAAGTCCTGCGGCATCCGGATGATGTTCTCCGCGATCAACCTTACCCGTGTAAAGCTCCATCTTCTCGTACAGCATGTTTCGATCCAGCTTCGGCGGCTGCTTGTATTTTAACTCCACAGCGTACACCCGGGCAAAACCAAAGTCCTTTTCCTGTTCAAGCATTTCATTCGCCTCAATATCGTTCTTCACCGAAGCAATTGGCTGCCCCTCTTGATGGTCTGTTAGGCCAATCTCGTGACGGCTCCACGTCAATAACAGCAAAGTATCTTCATCCTCCGGATCAAGTTTATTCGCCATTTCGAATGCTGTTACTGCCTCCTCATATTGCGATAGGTAGTAATAGGCATAACCTACACGAAAATGCCAAAGAGGGTCGTTCTCGCCTTGCGTTTTGATCGTCCAAAGTTGCTGTAATGCTTCATCGTAACGTTCTAGATTGTTTAATACTCTCGCCAAATGGCTAACTATATCATAATCTCTGTCCTGTTCGGGAATTTCTGCAATCTTGCCTACTATTTTTTCAAATTCATCCTCTTCATGCCAGAGGTTTAGCTGTTCCAACAAGTCTTTCTCCATAACATTACCTCCTTAGTTTCTAAAAGCCTCTTAGATGTTTTTCTCGTTTTATTTCGGAATACCTCCTTACTTCGCTAATAGGAAACCAACAATATCCGACATTTAACTTTCAAGACAGTGTTCCGAAACGATTCCCCCTCTATAGCTGAGTGAACGCATAGCGCAACGATAACGGGGAGATAGATTTCGGTTCTCTTCATTTCCTTCAACGTCAAAAATTAAAAAGGTACTATTTTTAATAGCACCTTTTTAAATCATTATTCTATTTGCGTTCCCACACTAGTACTTGAAATCAAGGATTTCCAGCTTTACTGTCTTCGTAGCAAAGCAACCGACTCCACATGTGGAGTCGACAGTAACAGAAACGGCTGAAACCCTTTTTTACAAGGACAACAGCCGTTTCTCTTTTGGTTATTTGTCATTCAAATGAACAGCCTTTACTGGATCGCATCACAATTGTAAGACTCCATGCTGTCTTCGTAGATAGTATGTCATTAACAATCACTATTTAATAACTTCAACCTTTTTTTCCCCTGCTGTCTTCGCCGGCTGAGTACCTTGGGCATCGACTGTGCTGGCTGTAAGCAACATAGTCACGACTAGAGCTGTGCTGAGGGCTGCGGAAATCATTTTTCTTTTGCGATTGACCATGACCATACCTCCAATATCTATCTTTTGATAAGTCGATCATGCTGTCTGATAATTGAATTATAACGTACTGGTAGTGGTTGTAAAGGGAGTTTTTCCCTTGATGAACACAGCAACGACTAATCGACTTACCACTTCAATCAACTCAGGGATTTTCTCATCTGTAATACTCTCCAAAACCACTCCACTACTGCATTCTCAGCTATCTGTGCCATTCCTCACCAGCAAAGCCACTCATCTAAATACGGGTATCGGATTAACGAACATGATTTACTACAATTTTTTAATTATGAGAGGGTTGAGGACTTTAAAAAGTTAAATACCATTAGTTTAAGCCGCCGAGAAGTCGGCGGTTATACATATTCAGAAAACATAATCGGCTTTGACCGTGGCTACAGGAGAACACGTTAAAAACTGGCTCGGCTTTCACCAGTCAATGTAGCCCCGCGAGCACAACGGAGCGGAGTGAACCCTCTGAGCGAAGCGAAGCCTTGACCAAGCGAAGCACAGGGCAAGAAATAAATAACCACCCCACGGGCGGGAAAGGCAACAGAAAGTAAAGCTCTATATTCCACAATGGTATAAATAAAATTTACCTTCGGACAATCTATCAGAAAATGAAATTATCTTTTCGAATTGCTTAATGATTTCAAGTCGATTATAAACTAACTTTTCATAATGACCCGATTGTACTCCACCCTCAACCATAACAAATTCTCCTGTAAGCTCTAGTACTGTCGGTGAGTTCAGAAATAAGTCTCTCCAAGAGGAAAATACACTTTTTAAGTTCCTAGCAGAAACCTCATCAAAAAGAGTCACGCCGTGATAGTTAATCCCTGCACTAGCTGGTGTCCCATGTAAAGCTGGATTTCTACTCGGAATCCATTTTAATGTATCACTAACGTACAGAACAATGTCATCATGTATCACTACACTATCTATAACTTTAGGATTGTTTTCTCTATTCATCCAAAATTGTTCTATATCTATTGTAATAGGAATGAGATGAAACTCATGTTCTAATGCCATCTAAATCCTCCCAATACTTTATAACTTCACCTTCCCCCCACCTGTTGTTTTCAGATGTAAGGTTCATAATCCTTTTCATATGACACTTTCGTTTCTTCATGCGTCGGTATATCTATCAGTTGCACTTTTTTAATATCCATGTGTAAGAAATCGTTTGCTAGTATTTTTACTATTCTATCAATACTCATCATATCCCAATCTTCTGAAAGCTTTGACCATACATAAATATAGGTAGGCTTGTGGCCTTTATCATTCATCGGTGCAAAGTGGTCAACTTGACATAAGGTATCTTCTTCATCCCTCGGATATATATAACTATAATCGATGTCCTTATTACCTTTTATGAACTCCTCAATCTCGTCATAAAATTCTTTGTCTTCTGTTTTATCAAGTTCGTTATTCAATAAATTTATGAGACAGGGCTGAGTCAATAAATCGAAATATCCTAGAAAGTTATTTTTGTCCTTGTCAGAAAACAATGTAATTTCATCATTAGAACTTTTGTCGCAGAATCCATATACTCCATACCAAAATAGCCAATGCCGAACATGTACATATATAGTGTCTGTAATATTCAATCCCCTCGATACTTAAATATTATTATCTGAAACTGACTTATGCTTATTTTAATTCCAGTATCCCACAAGACATTTCTTCAACACAACTTCTTATCAAAATTGGTTCGATCCTTTCTTCCTACATAGATCAACCACTAATAGTAGGAGGGGATGACATCATGAAAATCAAACGAACCTGTACAGGAATGGCAAGTCTCGAGGACATCTTACTATTCATTTTGGCTAGTCAAATTGACAAAATTATCGGTGCTTCTTACCATGAAGAAAGAGCAAATACTGTCCCTTCTGATTCAGATATGGAAGGGACGATAAGGTAATATGAGAATTGCTATATATGCCCGTGTGAGTACAAAATGAGATGCTCAGAAAAATAGTCTTGAGAACCAGATTTCATTTGCGACCGCTGTAGCCTCCCAAAATGGTTGGACTATTGTTCGGAAATATATGGACAACGGAATCAGTGGGGCTACTAGAGAAAAGCGAGCAGAATTACTTCAGTTGCTTCAAAACGCAAAAAAGAAGAAGTTTGATGCTGTAATTGCAAAATCGGCTTCTAGGTTGGGAAGAGATACCATTAAGAATCTCCTGACTGCCATCTACGGGGCGGCAAACAGCAAAGCAACCGAACAGCAATCTAGATACATGAAAGAGTTAGCAAGCGTAACCATACGCTTGAACAAACTAAACAAAGAGTTTCAGACTTTATTACAACTTTATACGGAAAAGCATATCGACCTTGAGCGATTCAAGGCTCAGAACGAGTATATCCAAGTAATGCTGAACTTGCTTTAGAAACTAAAAAAGACACGGATGAACAACTCCATGCCTTTCGGAAACAAATCTCCCGCTTCGCTGAATTAAATATTGATGATTAGCAAGTGTTGAAGCAAGTTCTTCAACGTCTTATCAAAAAATTCGAAATCAATGAAGAGGGAGCAATCAAAGAAATTCACTACAATATTGCACGCCCCACTTTATATGGGGCGTTGGATAAAAGAGGGACTTAACCGTTTGCCCCTCTTAATTTAAGTAACACTGTACACTCCACATGTGAGGAATACTTTTCACAGACACAATGCATTAGGCGACTATAACTACTTAAAGGATTGGGGCGGTAAATAAAACCGCTCTTTTTTAATGTTACCACCGTTTTAAGGAATAAGCCTCTTTATTATAGACCCCTACCCAGTGCCGAATGAATGACTTTATCAAATAAATATATCGGTATGGCTCATTCTCCCCCTGTGAAAATTCCTCAAATTTCCGTTGTACGTCAAATACTTTAAAATGGATGTCCTAAAACTTTCCATCTCATTAAAGATAGATACTACCATTTATAGTGGTAATAACTATACGTTCGTTCTCCCCACCTGCCTATAAAATTCTACACATGTACGCACATCAAAGAGAATTTATTGTTATTTATCGTTTTACGTTCTCTTACATTCAAATGTTAAGGATTATATTCAATCCTTATAATGTCTATGTCGGGGGCAAGAAATATCACAAATTAGGAGGGCTTGACGATATGGAAAAAGAATTTCTAACAGTATGCTCATTGGCTAATTTATTAGAAATGAGTGAGCAAACAACTTATAAATTAGCAAGAAATGGGGTAATTCCAGGACGTGTAAAGATAGGAAAATCCGTTCGCTTTAATAAGGCAGCTGTCATAGAGTGGTTACAAAATGGCGGTGCTACTGATGATAATGAAAACTGATAATCTTTACAGCTTTGCACACGCAGCCGAAATATTAGGGATTACAACCCAAAGGCTTTTTGAAATATCATCTTCTCCTTATGTTGAGAAGGTGCAACAAGATAATCGTATCTATTTTACGAAGGATAGCATACGGAAACTTGTACTGAGGGAGGATGTTTAAATGATAACAGTCGAAAGAGCAAGTAGAATAACAAACCGTTTTGGACTTGGTTTTACGGAGGACTACGTGTTAAGGCGTATTCAAAATGGGGAACTAGAAAGAGCACTAAAACCTTACAACGGTGTGTATAACTCTAGTTATGGTTTCGGGGTCAGTATTGAATCTTTAGCCAAACTATTACTGAGACACGGGATTACAGAGAAAGAAATTAACAAGGTTCTACCAGCATAGGGAGATCCCCCCTTCCATTTGCTAATTTAATTGCCGCCCCCCTAATAATCATACTAGGGGCGGTCTTACATAAACAATTTCATGTTCGTCATACAAGTGGATAAAAGAAAACACTTTAAACTCTTCCTGGCTTTCATCGGTCTAGTGCCTGCCGTTAAATGGTGGATGTCACTCCCAGAATCACACCGTCGCAGTAGCTTATTAGCTAGGTGGCATGACAGAGTTGTATTCAAATACATTAGATCGGCTACACTTAGTTGGACAGAAAAATTAAGGGCTAGTAGAATTAACACATCATAACAAGGAGCGGATCTACTATGCCAAGAATAAGACGAACATTTACAGATGATTTCAAGAAACAGATGGTTCAGCTATACGAGAATGGGAAATCAAGAGCAGACATTGTAAGTGAGTATGAGTTGAGTGCATCTGCATTGGATCGCTGGATTAAACAAGCCCACC
>Ga0102589_1005343_pt1 | contig 11339 bp, 10 predicted proteins | sample AraplaMF_Col_mLB_FD_76858 | JGI IMG/M metagenome (GOLD analysis project Ga0102589, IMG submission 76858) | Arabidopsis root microbial communities from the University of North Carolina, USA - plate scrape MF_Col_mLB | ecosystem: Host-associated > Plants > Roots > Endosphere | place: USA... | reverse complement strand
AAGCACCCAGTGTAATTCGTGATGGACACGCAATTGTCGCAAAAGAAGAACTCGTATTTTGCACTGTTGTCACAAACTGCCACGGAAGCCCTACGTTCTGTGCAGTTTGCATTTGCAGACTCATAAACATCGCATTTGATCCAGCGTTACTTCCCGTTAAAAAGCCACCAATCCCACCGATAAATGGGGCAACGAACACAAACATCATTCCAAAGATATGACCAGCAGATTCCGCTAATAAGGTATGCATTCCTGCTGCACTCATTAGTTCTGAAATCGCAATAAACATTGTCGTCGTAATCGCAAAAGGGATCCATTGTTTCACTGTTTGCAATAATGACTGCTTTATTATAATAGAAGGAATACGGAAGAAAATGATGGTAAATAAACATGTAACCCCAAGCCAAAACCCTGGTGAATACAGTAATTCAAGTTTGTAAGAATAAGATGGCAAGTTCATAATTGCATATGATTGCAGTGCACTATGAAACGACGGAATCAGACGAGAAAGCAAGATGCAGACTGTTAAAAATAAATACGGGCTAATTATTTTTAAAATGGAAACCTCCTGCTGCTTAGCAGCTGCCTGTTCCGAATATACTTCCTTTTGCTGTTTTGCCGTCATTTTAATGACGATAAATCCAAATGTTATCGTTACAATCGCACTTAAAATTCCTGCTAATTCAACACTTACATATGTACTAGATAAATAGATGGAGAGAGAAAATAATAGAAAAAAACCAGTCGCTTCTTTCCATTTTTGCTTTACTGCCGCAAAGCCGCCGACTATATATAATGAAAGAATGATAAAATACGCAAAGATTGGCACACTTAATACAGCCGTACCAGAGCCAAGTTGTTCTAAAGGCATATTGATAAGCCCAGAGCCAATAATCGTCCCGGTTGCCATTGCTCCCCATGAGCTTGCTAATAAGCCGATAAAGGAAAGCAAAACAGCTTGAAACGGCCTGTAACCGAGCGAAAGAAAAATAGGTGCAGCCACCATAAATCCAATTCCAAACCCACTTACCGATTCAATAAGAGGACAAATTCCAAAACACATGAGGAGCATTTGCAGTAAACGGTCATGTGTAACATGTTCCATAAAACGTGCAACTTGATCGATATAGCCCATTTTATTCATAAGGTGAAATAAAAAAATACCAAAAAACAAAACATATCCAACGATAAAACAAATTAAACCACCCTTTATTGTCGCATGGGCAATCTCCCCCATTTGCAAGCGAAACATCGGTGATAGTAAAACAATTCCGCTGCACACGACATAAGAAATTATCGATGCTTTCAGCGATGTTTGTTTGAAGACAAATAAACAAATGAAAATCATTATGATTGGAATAAGAGCTAACATTACTGTCATACTATCATCTCGTTTCTTGTAAGGTGTAATTTTAAAAGATCGTTTATAAAGCCCATTTTCTTTTTTGAAAGGCGAGAGCATCTGGCCGTGCATAGCAGCGATTTACATATTAAAAAATATTATATAACATAAGACAGAATATTCAATTCTTTTTATGTTAGTTTTTTGTTCAATTATTTATCTGATGAATGATCCAAAACGTGCTACACTACAAAAAACACCATTTTTTAGAGGAGTGTTAGCAATGAACCAAGAACAATTTTGGCAACTGATTTCAGATATGAATGGGAAAGACGAAACAAGTGAATGGTTAGTAGCGCAATTAGCTGTAAAATCTGCAGATGAAATCGCAGACTATGAAATGCATCTCCAAACTGCTTTACAGCAATCTTACACTTCCTCTTTATGGGCAGCAGCTTATATTATTTTAGGCGGATGCTCTGATGATTCATTTGATTATTTTAGAGGTTGGCTCATCTCATGTGGAAAAGAAACATTTGAATCTGCTTTGCAAAATCCTGAAAATCTAGCAAACTTAATTCCTGCTTTTTATGAAGAGAAAGAGCTTATTCCAGAATTTGAAGAAATGTTAAGTACTGGATTTGAAGCTTTTAGTTTAAAAGAAACAGGAGATACTGAGTGGGATAATGAGATATGGGAGAAATTCTCATCGTTACTCGATGAAAAAGGTTATGAATCATTTGAACAAGACATCAAATTTGACTGGGAAGAAGATGAGGACGAATTAGCTGAGCGCTTTCCAAAACTGTGGGAACGTTTTGGTGAAAATCCATTAGGTTAATATATGGAGCTGCTTCCAAAGAGATGTAAATATCTTTGGAAGCAGCTCCTTCTTATATGTCCACTCATATATCGGCGCTTTTTAGGATATATCAGCGCTTTTTACAATATATCGGCGCTTCGACACAATATAAAGACGCCTCGACACCGTTCAGCATAATCTGCACCTAAGTGAGTTAGCAAAATCCCTCTATTTCACCGCAGCAATCAGCTCACGAATTTCATCTCGTTTTTCATTCTCTAACAGCTCAATGACTTTACTTCCGACAACTACTCCGTCGCATACTCGGGTCATGTCTTCTATTTGCTCTGCCTTCGATATACCGAATCCCGCAACGACGGGAAGCTGAACATGTGCTTTCACCTTTTCTAAGTAGGTGTGTAATTCCTCTGTAAAGTCGCGGCGTACTCCCGTTACGCCCGCTACTGTAACGGCATAGACAAATCCTTGTGATTGACTTGTAATCTTTTGAATTCGTTCTATGGGGCTCGTTACTGTTACAAGCGGAATAAGGGCAATGTTTGCCTCGCAAAGCTGCGGTGCAATAATATCTTGTTCTTCATATGGAAGATCGGGAACGATAATCCCATCAACGCCTGCTTCGATGCAGCGCCCGGTAAAACGTTCTTTTCCAAATGCTAGAATAGGGTTTAAATAGGTCATGAGTACAAATGGAATTTGCACTTCTCTTCTCACTTCCGCAAGTTCTTGAAAAATCCCTTCTAATGTCGTTCCGTTTTCTAACGCTCGTTTTCCTGCTCTTTGAATGGTTGGTCCGTCTGCAACTGGATCAGAAAACGGGATGCCAATTTCAATAATACTTGCCCCGGCTTCGGCTAAAAAACGAATTTGCTCTTGTAAATCGCCATCTCCGCCCATTACGTACGGGATGAATGCTTTTTTCCCATTTTGAAACGCTGCATCAATTCTCTCTACTCCCATCATTTACACCTCTTCCATATATCGTTTTATACTTTCAACATCTTTATCGCCGCGCCCTGATAAACAAATGACAAGTCCTTCATCGCTTTTCATAGTAGGTGCTAATTTCAGTGCATATGCAACCGCGTGTGAACTTTCTAATGCCGGGATAATCCCTTCTTGTTTCGTTAATAGCTGAAAGGCATGGAGCGCTTCTTCATCTGTAATGGAATGATACGATACACGGCCAATGTCTTTTAATAAGCTATGTTCTGGACCAACTCCCGGGTAATCAAGTCCTGCTGAAATAGAGTGTGCTTCTTGAATTTGTCCTTCTTCATTTTGCAAAATATACATCATCGATCCGTGCAAGACGCCGACCTTTCCTTTCGTTAATGTTGCGGCATGCTTTTCTGTATGGATTCCCTTCCCTGCTGCTTCTACTCCGTAAAGTGCAACTTCTTCATCTTGTACAAATGGATAAAACATTCCCATCGCATTACTGCCGCCACCAATGCAAGCGACAACGGCTTCCGGTAATTTCCCCTCTAACGCTGCATATTGTTTTTTCGTTTCCTTACCGATTATACTTTGGAAATCGCGAACCATTTGCGGGAATGGATGCGGTCCAAGAACAGACCCCATCACATAGTGCGTATCATGTACATGTGCAACCCAGTAACGGAGCGCCTCGTTTACTGCATCTTTTAATGTTCCGCTTCCTGCTGCCACGCTTTCTACTTTTGCGCCGAGCAACTCCATTCGAAAGACATTTAACTTTTGACGACGCACATCCTCTTCTCCCATGAAAATGACGCATTCTAAGCCTAGTAAGGCACATACAGTTGCTGTTGCGACTCCGTGCTGCCCAGCCCCTGTTTCTGCGACAACTTTCTTCTTGCCCATTCGCACCGCAAGAAGTGCTTGACCAATTGTGTTGTTAATTTTGTGAGCTCCTGTATGGTTTAAATCTTCACGCTTTAAATACATTTTTGCTCCGCCGCAATATTTCGTCAGGTTTTCTGCAAAATAAAGCGGTGTTTCTCTGCCGACATACGTTTGTAAATAATGTTGTAATTGCTTTTGAAATGATTCATCTTGCATTGCCTCTTTATACGCTTCCTCTAACTCTAAAACAGACTGCATTAACGTTTCTGGAACATAACGCCCTCCGTATATACCGTAATGACCTTTTTCATTTGGATATACATATTGCATAGTTAACACTCCTTCGCTTTTGTTATAAATTGTTTTATTTTCTCGATATCTTTTTTGCCATTTGTTTCTACACCGCTGCTCACGTCAACCATATACGGCTGAACCATTTCAATCGCTTCTGTAATATTCTCAAGATGTAATCCACCGGCTAATATGCATTTTTTTCCAACTGGATTTGACTGCAATAACTCCCATGAAAATGTTTTTCCATTTCCGCCATGAAACTGTTCTTTCGGACTATCGAATAATATAAAATCAGTTTCATATTCTTTTGCTCGTTCTATATCTTCACATAAGCTTACACCGACCGCCTTTATAGACGGAATATTCAATCTTCTAATGTGATAGTTTTCTTCCTCTCCATGCAGTTGTACGTGCGTTAAACGACAATGCTCTGCAATGTTCTCAATCCCTTCAATTGACTCATCTACAAAAACGCCAACTTTCATTACATTCTCCGGGAGTTCCTCTATAATTTGTTTTGCCCCGTCTGGCGTAATTTGCCGCTTACTTTTCGCAAATACAAATCCAATGGCATCGGCCCCGTATTCACAAGCAATTTTTGCAGTTTCTTTGTCGGTAATCCCGCAAATCTTTACTTTCATTTCGTCACCTGCAGCACTTGAAAAAAGTCTTCGACAGACGGCGCTGTCATGAACGCTTCTCCGACAAGAATTCCTTTTGCCCCGGCCCTCTTAACACGAATTATATCCTCTTTCGTATGAATACCACTCTCGCTAATCCAAAGGACGTTTTGTTCATTTAACCGTTTCCCGAGCTGTTCTGTCGTTCTTAAATCCACTTCGAATGTTTTCAAATTTCGATTGTTTACTCCGATAATATCTGGATTTAACTCTAACGCTATTTCGAGCTCCTCTTCATTATGAATCTCGACAATCGCTTCTAGGCCGAGCTCTTTCACATACGCATATAACTCAAATAATTGTTCTTTTGTTAGTGCCGCAACAATTAGTAAAATGAGATTGGCTCCCGCATCATATGCCCGGTCAATTTGGATTCGATCAATCATAAAATCTTTACATAAAAGCGGTACATTCACACGATTTCTTACCGTTTCTAAATCGCGAAAAGAGCCCTTAAAAAATTGACTATCTGTTAAAACAGAGATTGCTCCGGCACCATTTGTTTCATAGAGCTCCGCTTGTTTCGCAACATCAACGTGTAAGTTAATATCCCCTTTAGACGGTGAAGCGCGTTTTATTTCTGCAATGAAAGTAAATTGCCCTAGTGCTTCTACGAGAGAATATGATGTACGTTTTTTCTTTACTAGGACACACGTTTCGTAAAGCACTTCTACTTCTTTCTTTTTTTGCTCAATAATTTTCGTTAAAATTGTTTCCATTTAGTTCACCCTCTCTAGCTTTTTTTTACTTTCAGCAATTAATAACTGTAATTTCTCTAGCGCCTTTCCTGAATCAATGCTATGAGCCGCTAAGCGAATGCCCTCTTCAATTGTCCTTGCCTTTCCATTTGCAAACAGCGCAAGCCCTGCATTGAATAACACTGTATCACGGTATACGCTATCTTCTCCGCGCAGCACATGTAATGTAATATTGGCATTTTCCTTTGCATCTCCGCCTCGAATCGATTCGTTTTTCACACATGAAAATCCATACTCTTTTGGAGAAATACTCATTTCAATAATGTTGTTATCTTTTAAAATTGCGACGTGATTCTCTCCTTGCAAAGATGCTTCATCTAAAAATCCGCTACCATTTACAACAATTGCTCTTTTTCTACCAAGCTTTTGGAGTACTTCTGCTACCGGACGTAACATCTCTCGTTTATAGATACCGACGAACTGTGTTTCTAAGTCGATTGGGTTAGTAAGTGGCCCGATTAAGTTAAAAATTGTTGGAACGTTTAATTCTTTTCTTACTTTCATAACAAGGCGCAGTGCTGGATGCATCGCTGGCGCAAATAGAAAAGCAATCCCGACGTTCGCTAGCAAATAATCAATTTGCTTTGCCGAACATGCAATATTTACACCGAGTTCTTCTAATAAATCGGCACTTCCTGTTTTACTAGAAACGGCGCGGTTTCCATGTTTCGCAACCTTTACACCTGCACCGGCGAGTACGAAAGCTGATGTTGTACTCACATTAAATGTTTGCGCTCCGTCTCCTCCTGTTCCGCAATTGTCCATCGCCCCTATAATATGATTCGAAAATGGCAATGCTTTTTCACGAAGAGCGCACACAAGGCCATATATTTCATCTGCCGTTTCACCCTTTGCCTTTAACAATGCTAAAAAGGCTGCAATTTCACTTTCTAAAATATCTTCGCTTAATAAGCTAATACCTGCTTCATACATTTCATGTTCTGTTAAGTCTTGCCTCTCTATTAATTTTCGAAGATGGCCATTCATACTCTCTCCTCCTCTTTCATATTCGATAAAAACGCCTGTATTAATGTATCGCCTTCTTCAGTTGCGATTGATTCCGGATGAAACTGTAATCCGATAAGCGGATAGTAATGATGGCGAATTGCCATAATTTCTCCGTCATCCATCGCTGTCGCTAATACTTCAAAACAACCCGGAAGATTGTGCTGCTTTGCTACGAGCGAATGATAACGCATCGCTGTCATCGGTTGTTTTATATATGAAAATATCGATGTGCCATTATGTTTTACAAGTGATGTTTTCCCATGTTTGATTTTTTCTGCTCGCACAACTTCTCCGCCAAAAGCAGTAACAATCGCTTGATGCCCTAGACAAATTCCGAGAATCGGAACTGTTTTATAAAAATGCCCAATTACATTCACACAAATCCCGGCATCTTCCGGCCTTCCAGGTCCTGGTGAAAGAATAATTGCCTTTGGCTTCATATTTGCTAGTTCCTCAATTGTCACTTCATCGTTACGCACGACAACAATTTGTTCTGTGTGATGGCCTAACAATTGATACAAGTTATATGTGAACGAATCATAGTTATCAATTAAGACAATCATTTCATTACCTCCAAAAGTGCTTTTGCTTTATTTAGTGTTTCTTCATATTCGGCCGCAGGACTCGAATCATAAACAACGCCAGCCCCCGCCTGTACATACGCTTTCTCGTCTTTTACAACCATCGTTCGTATCGCCAGTGCCATATCCATATTCCCAGAAAATGAAATATACCCAACTGCTCCGGCGTACACATTTCGTTTTTCTGTTTCTAATTCGTTTATAATTTCCATTGCTCTAATTTTAGGGGCTCCTGATACAGTGCCTGCAGGTAAGCAATGTGCTAACGCATCAAAACAATTCATCTGTTTTCGCAATGTTCCGTAAACTTCAGATACAATATGCATAACATGCGAATACTTCTCGATTTTCATATATTTATCTAATTGAACGGAACCGATCTCACTCACCCGGCCAATATCATTTCTTCCTAAATCAACAAGCATCATATGCTCCGCCCGTTCCTTTTCATTTACAAGTAGTTCTTTCGCTATTTTTTCATCCTCTTCTTTTGTATTTCCGCGCGGCCTTGTTCCGGCGATTGGATTTGTCATCACCTTTTCATCTCGTACAGAAAGTAAGCTTTCCGGTGAAGAACCAAGTACGATGTAATCTTGAAAATCAATATAAAACATATAAGGAGATGGATTTGCTGTGCGAAGACGGCGATATAACGCAAATGGATTTCCTGTAAAATCACTTTGCAACCGCTGTGATAACACAACTTGAAAGATATCCCCTGCTCGAATATATTCCTTTGCCTGCTCAACCATTTTGTAAAACCTTTCTTCCGTTACAGAAGATGTAAATGATAAGGAAGCACCAGGCTCTCCTATCTGTCCTTCTGATTCCTGCAGCAATTTTTGTTTATATGTTTGCAGCTGTTCATAAACTTCTTCATACGAATCTGTATCGCCGCTGCGATAGACATACACAAATGATAGCTTTTGCCTTACATGATCGTATACAACGAACATGCGATGCAGTAGGACATGCACTTCTGGAATATTTAAAGGATCAGCAAGCATCTCTCCAATATCTTCATATTGCCGAATGACGTCATACCCAATATAGCCAACCGCTCCTCCGCAAAATGGAAACGGGCTCTCAACTTTCCCGAGTGTAAGAAAACTTTCTAACACCTTTAATACATTTCCGTTTACCTTTTCTAGCACACCATTTATCGTAATTTCTACTCTACTACCGGTACTTTTTATTTCTCCATAAGGATCACATCCTAAATAGGAATAACGCCCTTTATCTTGATGAAGCTGCGAGCTTTCAAGTAGAAATGTTTTCTCACCTTTCATCCGGCGATAGAGCGCAATCGGTGTCACGCTATCTCCCTCTTCTTCTTGAATCATAAGAAAGGTTTTCCCTTGCTGTTTTTGTATGATAAATTGGTCTTTCGTTATCATCACTGTCACCTCTTTGTCTAAAAATAAAAAAGTCCTCTGCATATGGAAATATGCAGAGGACGATAAATATACCGCGGTACCACCTCTTGTTGGATGCAAAGCATCCCGCTTTTTCAGATACAATCTTATATCCTATCCTTGTAACGGCGGAACCCGGGCCTGCCTACTTACAGTTCAGCATACCTCTCGTAAGCCCATTCCGCATATGGCACCGCACCGGGCTCTCACCTATCCCCGGCTCTCTGAAACGTCTCCAATATACGTACTCTTCTTACTCATCGATTTATCCTATTCATTTTTTTCTATACAAAAAGGGAGTACTCATCCTATAAAAAGGACGGGTACTCCCGTGGTGCCACCTTAATTCGTTACAAAAGTAACGCACTTTTCCGTATCGAAATACAATACGTGTCTCTTGTAACGATGAGATCTTTTCGCCAAAGCCTACTTCTTTCGTTTCGGTCTGGAAGCTCCGAAGCCCATTCCATATTACTTTCATACTGATTCGCACCAACCATCAGCTCTCTGACATGTCCATAATATGTACTCTTCTTCATCAACGCTTGCATTTTTAAATTTGAAATCATTATATGCTTTTCTTTTTTTAGAAGTCAATACTTTCAAAAAAAATATTTTTTATGTACATATTGAATATTATATTGACAAAATAACTCATTTTTATGTAAAAATAATAAATACTCTATAAAAATATCTATACATCAACAAAAAACTTTATATTAGTAAAATAATATATCTTCTAAATACGCTTACATTTCTGAAAATTCATATTTAGAGGATAGATTTTTACACATAATCATGTTAGATTATAATATGTAATGCATCAAAAGATACTACTTGGAAAGGGGACTAATATGAACACACAGATTTTAATTTCTATTTCGATCTATATGATCGGGATGTTAGTGATTGGCTATATCGCCTACAAACGAACATCAAATTTAACAGACTATATGCTTGGCGGGCGTACATTAGGCCCCGCAGTAACAGCACTAAGTGCAGGCGCTGCTGATATGAGCGGATGGCTGTTAATGGGGTTACCCGGTGCGATGTTTGCAACAGGTCTAAGCAGCAGTTGGATTGCGATCGGCTTAACACTCGGCGCTTATGCAAACTGGCTATACGTCGCTCCTCGCTTACGTACCTACTCTGAACTTGCAAACAACTCAATTACAATTCCAGAATTTTTAGAACATCGCTTCCATGATAAATCTCATATGCTACGCCTTGTTTCCGGACTTGTTATTATGATTTTCTTTACATTTTATGTAGCTTCGGGATTAGTTTCAGGTGCTGTTCTATTTCGTAATACATTTGGAATGGACTATCATTTAGGACTTTTCATCGTTGGTGCCGTTGTCGTAGCTTATACATTATTTGGCGGTTTCTTAGCTGTAAGTTGGACAGACTTCGTACAAGGAATTATTATGGTCGTTGCACTCGTTTTAGTTCCAGTTGTAACGATTATGCACGTAAATGGTCTTGGACCAGCATTTCATACAATTAAATCTATTGACCCAAACTTATTAAATATCTTTAAAGGTACTTCTGTACTCGGCATTATTTCTTTATTTGCTTGGGGTCTTGGTTATGTTGGACAACCTCATATTATCGTACGATTTATGGCCATTTCATCTGTAAAAGAATTAAAAAGCGCTCGCCGCATCGGCATGAGCTGGATGATCTTCTCCATTGTCGGCGCAATGTTTACTGGACTCATTGGAATTGCCTATTATGCTGACAAGGGAATGAAATTAGCAGATCCAGAAACAATTTTCCTTGAGCTTGGAAATATTTTATTCCACCCGTTCATTACTGGGTTTTTATTAGCTGCCATTTTAGCGGCAATTATGAGTACAATTTCTTCACAGCTTCTTGTTACATCAAGTGCTGTAACTGAAGATTTATACAGAACATTTTTCCGCCGCTCGGCAACGGACCGCGAACTTGTTTTTGTAGGACGTATGGCCGTTCTGTTCATCGCTCTAATAGCAAGCAGCCTTGCTTTTAAACAAAATGACACAATTTTAGCGCTTGTTGGTTACGCTTGGGCAGGATTCGGTTCTTCATTTGGACCAGTTATTTTATTAAGCTTGTACTGGAAACGAATGACGAAATGGGGCGCCCTTGCTGGTATGCTTGCTGGTGCAACAACCGTTATTACGTGGACACAATTTAAGTTTTTAAAAGATATGCTATATGAAATGATTCCTGGTTTTGCTGCGAGTTTACTCGCTATTATTATTGTAAGCCTACTAACAAAGCCATCAAAAAATGTTCAAAAAGAATTTGAAGAGTTTGAAAAAGTAGCTTCTTAAATAAAAAAACAATGCCTGCTTCTGTACAATAGAAGCAGGCATTGTTTTTTTATTCATCCATTTTGATTTTTCAACATGCAAATCACCGCTAACAGTGACCGCCTCTCTGCACGGTCAGATGCTCTCTCCCACCTCAAAATTCAGCGAAAACATTGTCCAGCTCCAGCGGCTAGAATCTCCGGTCGTTTCGCCCCCTCGGACGAGGCAAAAAGCGCCTCTCTGTCAGGGGCGTGGGCGTCCTGCGATTCTGAGCGAGCCGCTTCCGCTTTTCTTAAGAAGTTAGGCGGGAGATA
>Ga0102589_1005342_pt1 | contig 11340 bp, 10 predicted proteins | sample AraplaMF_Col_mLB_FD_76858 | JGI IMG/M metagenome (GOLD analysis project Ga0102589, IMG submission 76858) | Arabidopsis root microbial communities from the University of North Carolina, USA - plate scrape MF_Col_mLB | ecosystem: Host-associated > Plants > Roots > Endosphere | place: USA... | reverse complement strand
ACGCGTTATAAATCATGATGACAGCAGGCGAGTAAGTGAAGAGACGAAGCAGAAAATATGGCAGGCCGCCAAAACACTCAATTATCAGGTAACACCTATAGCCAATCCCAAAGCGCGTACCCGAACGAGGCATCACACATCTCCTATGTCCACTCATGCGATTGGCTGCATCCTATCACTTCCTGACAACAAGTACAATCATCCTTACTTTTCTCCGATTATTCAAGGAATAGAAGCCAAGCTGCTTGAGGCAGGAGCTTCACTTGCTTTTTTACATACCCAAGCTGAACTGAGAAGCACCACTTTGTTCGAATCCCTATTGAAGTCGTATCAGCTTAGCGGAGTCATTTGTGTAGAAGGAATGGATCCTGCTCAATATAAGTGGCTGAAGGAGAGAGTACCGAACATTGTTGGGATCGACGTTGCAGATCCGTCAATTCCGGTCATTTCCTATGATCGGATGAATGCGGCAAGGGTGGCGGTTGGTCATCTCATCACGAATGGGCACCGCAAGATTGGATTCATTGGAGGAAAAGGGCTGCTTGGACAACTGGAGCGGGAGAAGAGGTATCGGGGATACCGAATCGCTCTTGAGGAAGCGGGCTGTGTATGGAACCCGAATTGGGTCATTGACGCTGAATGGGATGCGGATCGCAGTTATGAACAGATGAAGCAGCTAGTGCAACAAATAGATCGGCCTACCGCGATGTTCTGTGCCAGCGATATGATGGCGATTGCTGCGATGCGGGCAGCAGCGGAAGAGGGACTGTCCATTCCCGGGGATCTTGCCTTCGTAGGCATTGATGATATTGAGTTCGCCAAGTACAGCTCTCCGCCATTGTCGTCTATTCATATTCCGAAGTACGAGATGGGGTATGCTGCTGCGAAGGCTTTATTGGATGGGTTGACGGATCCATATCCAGCGCCTTTTCGAATGCTGCTCCCCTTTTCTCTGATTGTACGCAAATCTACATGAGCGGAAGAGGCTGTTCTCAATAGCTGTTAAACAGGAGATCAGTCCTATAAGATAAACGAAGACGCCTTTAAAGCCACAGTTTAGTGGGGGAAAGGCGTCTTTTGTCATGCATATTCACTCCCATGTAGGGGTCAAAATGTAAGACGGACTTTTGAAGCGGATCCTTGTGTGTTTCACTTCGAGCCTGTTCTATTACGAACGGGAACTGATGATTGCTGTAATGAGTTGAGGATACCAGTCCTGAATCGAGTCGAACTTGAATCCGTGCTGTGCTGCCTTGCTTGTATCCAGGCCCCATTGATCCGGCACGCCGAACGGAGACAGGTGAGCGGTATCGAATGCTGCTGCCTGCTGTGGATCGGAAGTGTCTACGATAAGTGCAGATTTGCCTACTCCCTCTTCGATAAGCTGAATGATCTGGCGGATAGACAGTACCCCGTCCGAGCAGGCATTGACAGGCCCCTCGAAGTGCTGGTTTTTCAGCCAGAATAGGAAGCGGGCTGCTTCATCCGAAGTGATATAACTCATCTCGGCTTGTGGATTCGGAAGTCCGATAGGAAGCCCCTGTTGTACATGCTCGATGTGGAAATGAAGCCGCTTCGTATAGTCATCCATGCCAAGCACGATTGGAAATCGAACGGCACAAACGGGGAAGGAAGCATGCTGGAACAGGACGGCTTCAGCAAGCCGCTTGCCTTCGCCATATGCGATTTCCTGCGGAAGATCTGCTGGAATGGCGTATGTATATGGGGAGAATGCCTCCTCGGAATAGTTTATCTGCCCGAAGGGATAGACAGACAAGGTTGAAGTGAAGATGTACCGCTTCACCTTGCCAGCAAATATCTCACAAGCATGGAACGCATCCTGTGGGTGATAGCCAATATTATCGTACACGACATCCCATTCCGTGTCGCCGACAGCCTGCCGCAATTGTTCAGGCACTGTTCGGTCAAGATGGATACGCGTCACTTGATCACCGAAAGAATCCTCCGTTTGTCCTCGTGTTGCAACGGTTACATCCGAGCCTTCTTGAATAAGCAGGTTCACAAGCTTCTTGCCGAAGAAGCGGGTTCCCCCGAGTACTAGCACTTTACTCATGTCATTTACTCCTCCCTTATTGTTTCATAAGGTGACAGGTGTGCTCCAAAGTCTAGAATGACTTGGAGTACTTCCTTTTTTGTCATATGGAAAAAACCGTCCTCTAGTAAAATGGAAGTGCGACCCACCAATACGAAAGGAACGGTTTCTTTGTACAATTCAATATAACATGGATTAACTTTATCTGCCAATGGACTTGGAAGCTGATAATTTGGAGCACATTTAAGCAAAAAGGTGGAGTTCGGGTTCAAATTAACCCCTTAACTCCACCTTTTTTTAACGTTTCATAGGTAGTACAATGTTGTAAAACGAGTTGGGTAAGCTGCTATTTTGCTTCGAGTAAGGAAACTCGCAATGGCTGAGAAGGTATTAGTCCCGTACTGTTACCTCTACAATTGCATATCTCTTTGCCTTAGGCAACCATACTTTAATTTTCGTTGTGCCTGGTCCGACGGCTTTATATTCCAGTACAGAGCCGTCAATGCTTACCTCATCAACTACGGAGGTGTCGTATTCATCATGTTCGATTTCTCCATCCTCCCGTTCCAGATTGATCTGATCGTCAGGATGGCGGCTACTGCCGCAATAGAAGATAGTTGAACCCCAGTCACCCGCATATAATCGGCGAGGTTCAGTATCCTTTCCGAAGTTAGATGCTTTGCATTCTTTTGCCGGGATGGCTCCAACCGTTGGTGTGTTGAAAGTAAGTACGAATGATGTGCTCAGCATGGCAATGACAGAGAAAGCCAGCAATGTCTTCTTCAAATCATTTTCCCTCCTCGAAATTGTGCTTCGTATTCCCAAACAAATCTTATAATATTTTCCACCTTTGTGTTAGGGGAGGGTTATGACCGTTTCAGGTGGTAATTTTACTTTATAATGTCTACAGCAGTGAGAAAGAACCCCAAACAATCGAGCGTCAACTTACATGATTGGGCAACGTTGAATTTGCCCCAACTTTTATTTAAATTTGGTTGTTTGAAATTTTATCCAAAATCATATTGACGGTATAAAGTTGCGCATAATATAATGACGACAAGTCTATAAGTGTAATAATTACCAATTGAAATATGGTTTTTAATTCCTATCCAATCTTCAAATTTTACCCCAAACATCTTTGTTATTTGCGCAAGTGACCAACCACCCAAATTTCCAATACACCTTGGATAAACCTACATTACTCATTCCGCAAGACCAAGAATCCACAACAGGTTAAAAAGGTTAAGCAAGAGAGCACCCACCCATCAACTATTGCTGTATGACATGAATACCGTCTTACAAATTCACCACATCCATGATCAATCCGACAGAAAGCTTAACGATTAGGTTCGTGCTTTATTTGCTTGCATTTTGTTTCTCTTTTACAAGTCCGTCTTAGATGTAAGAGAGAGTTTCGGCATCGCGTATTGAAAGCGCTTTATTATAGAGGGCGATGTGCTGCTGCAAGCGGCCGTTTTGCACAAGGCTTGCAAGCATAATCGAGAGGAGAATGAGGAAATGAAGACAGAGAAGCAAGTTCGAATTGGCATGATTGGTGCACGAGGAAGAGGGACAATCGCGAAGTATTGGCATCAGCCGGAGGGACGATCCATTGTAGTGGGAGCAGCTGATATTTATCCGGAGCGCCTTCAGGAATTCAAGGATGATGTTAACCCGGATGCGTTCGTCACGACAGACTATCGTGAACTACTTGCACGCGAAGATATCGACGCAATTGCGGTGACCTCGCCTGATTTCTGTCATGAGGAGCATGCCGTAGCAGCGCTTAAGGCAGGCAAGCATGTATTTTGCGAGAAGCCGCTGGCGATTACGGTGGAAGGCTGCGACAACATTTTGAACGCATGGAAGGAATCCGGCAAGCATCTGATGGTTGGCTTCAATATGCGCTACATGAACATGTACCGCACAATGAAGGAAATTGTGGATTCCGGTGTAATTGGCGAGATCAAGGCTGTATGGGTAAGACATTTTGTGGGCTGGGGCGGGTATTTCTATTTCCACGATTGGCATGCGAACTCCAAGAACAGTACAGGATTGCTGCTCCAGAAGGGATCGCATGATATCGATATCATTCATTGGATCACAGGGCGCTATGCGACGAAGGTGAGTGCATTCGGCAGCTTGGACTTTTATGGCGGGGATAAGCCGAATGACTTAACCTGTCCAACCTGTGAGGAGCGGACTACGTGTACGGAAGCGAGCCCAGGGAGACTAATCGAATGTGCATTCCGTGAAGAGGTGAATGTGGAGGACAACAATATGGTCATTATGGAGCTGGAAGGCGGGATTAAGGCCTCCTATCTACAATGCCACTTCACACCGGATTATCAGCGGAACTATACCTTTATCGGCACGGAAGGCCGGATGGAAAATAACGAAATGGAAGACAAAGTATACGTATGGACACGCAAATCCAATACAGAGCGTGAGCTGGCAGATCGCGTGTATCAGATTAAGGAGGCGAAGGGATCGCATGGCGGAGCGGATCCGAACATTTGCAAGGACTTCGTCGATATGATTCTGCATGGGAAGGAGCCGATAGCAACTCCACTTGCGGGTCGTATGAGCGTGGCTGTAGGTTGTGCGGCAACCGAGTCGATTCGCCAAGGCGGCGGCGTTGTCCCTGTCTCGCCAATACCGAATTTGGATGCTACCGCTATCCTATCGGAGGGCTAATCCATGAAGCAGCCGGATAGCTTGCACGTAGACGATGCATCAGGGAGGAAGAGGCGATGAAGGCAACTGAACTTGCAATGCAGCGTTCCAGTGAGCTTGAACCTGGGCGCAACAGTCGAATGGAGCGGATCCGCAGGGGGCTGGTGAAGAATTGGCAGCTGTATCTGCTCCTGCTTCCGGTCGTGTTGTACTATATCATCTTTCACTATTTGCCGATGTACGGTATTCAGATTGCCTTCAAGGACTTTATGGCGAATAAGGGGATATGGGACAGTCCGTGGGTTGGCATCAAGCATTTCGAACGCTTCTTCAACAGCTTCTACTTCGAACGCCTGCTGACGAACACGGTACTCATCAGTCTGTATTCCTTGGCGCTAAGCTTCCCAATCCCGATCCTGCTTGCGCTGATGCTGAACGAGGTGAAGGCCGAGCGGTTCAAGAAGGTCATACAGACCATTACGTACGCCCCGCACTTCTTGTCGGTCGTCGTTGTTGTAGGGATGCTGTTTATTTTCCTGAATCCGAGTACAGGCATTATCAATCATCTGATCGTGGCGATGGGCGGCGAGCCAATTACCTTTATGACCTCTCCGGGTTGGTTCAAAACGCTGTATGTGCTGTCCGATGTATGGCAGACCATGGGGTGGAGCTCCATCATCTACTTGGCGGCCCTTTCTGGTGTCGATCACCAGCTGCATGAAGCAGCGACCATTGATGGCGCAACACGTGTACAGCGCATCTGGCATATTAACCTGCCTACGATAGCGCCCACGATAATCATTCTGCTCATTTTGAATCTAGGCAGCGTCATGTCGGTCGGTTTCGAGAAAGTATTCCTCATGCAAAATTCACTCAACATGAGCAGTTCAGACATCATCTCCACCTATGTATATCGTACCGGTATTTTGGACGCGCAGTACAGCTTCTCGGCTGCCGTTGGATTGTTCAATTCCGTTGTCAATTTTGCGCTCTTGATTGTTGTGAACTACATTGCGCGGCGTGTCAACGAGACGAGCCTATGGTAAGGGGGGACAGAAGATGATCGACCGTTCGTTTGGCGACCGCATATTTAACCTAATCAATTACACGCTGCTTACTTTGCTCACTCTCATCGTTCTGTACCCGCTCGTATTCGTATTGAGCGCTTCTATCAGCAATCCGGAACATGTGCTGCGCGGAGAAATGTGGCTCATTCCGAAGGGGTTCAACCTTGATGCCTATACGAAAATTTTTCAAAACAAGGACATTCTGCTCGGCTATGGCAACACCATTCTGTATACGGTCATCGGAACAGCGCTTAATGTCGTGATGACCATATGTGCCGCCTATCCATTATCTCGCCGTGACCTGGCAGGGCGGGGACTAGTAACCGGACTTATCGTATTCACGATGTTCTTCGGGGGCGGATTGATTCCTACCTATTTATTGATTAAAAACTTGAACATGCTCGATACGCTGTGGGTCATGATTATCCCGAATGCTGTATCCGTCTGGAATATCATCATTATGCGCACATTCTTCCAGCAATCGATTCCAGGTGAGCTTCAGGAATCTGCGATGATCGATGGATGCACGCACATTCAAACGCTGCTCCGTATCGTACTGCCGCTATCCATGCCGATTATTGCAGTTATGGTGCTTTTCTATGCAGTAGGTCATTGGAACTCGTACTTCAATGCCTTGATTTACTTGACGACGAAGGAGAAATTCCCGTTGCAGCTTATCCTGCGCGAAATCTTGATTCAAAGCGATTCCGGAGAGTTCGTGAAGCTGACTTCTGAATCAGCGGTACGGATGAAGATGAGCGTGGAAGGGTTAAAGTACGCTGTACTCGTCGTAGCGAATTTGCCAATGTTGATTTTGTATCCGTTCTTGCAGCGGTACTTCGTGAAGGGCATCATGATTGGCGCATTGAAGGGGTAGATTGCACGGCCAACGGTATTCCAATATTGAATAGTCAAGGGGGATATGTGATGCGTTCAAGGAAATGGTTCACATTGACACTTAGTGTGGTGCTGAGCTTCTCATTGCTCATAACAGCGTGCGGCGGAGGAGGTGGCAGTGCAGCGAATGAAGGCAATCGTGATGAGCGCGTGGCGCTGATGAATGAGGAAGGCATGCCGATCGCGAAGGACAAAATGACGATGACGGCCTTCGCCGGCAAGTTCTTCGCTTCTTCCGATTGGAGCAAGCTGATGCTCTGGCAGGAATACGAGAAAATGAGCAATATTCATATTGAGTGGGAGACCGTGCAGGTCGACAGTCTGAAGGAGAAGCGCAACATTAAGCTGGCTGGCGGCGATTATCCGGAGATGTTTTTCGCCTCTGCACTGCCGAAGACGGACTTGATCAAATACGGTAGCCAAGGAACATTTCTAAGACTTAACGACCTCATTGATCAATATGCGTCGAACTTCAAGAAGATTATGGAGCAATACCCGATTGTAAAAAAGGGGATTACGATGCCGGATGGCAGCATTTACGGCTTCCCAACCATATTCGATCCGGAGTTCAAATCGCTGTTCTACGGCACGCCTTGGATGAAGCAGGAATGGCTGGACAACGTGGGAATGAAGGCACCGACGAATCTGGATGAATTGGTTCAGGTGTTGAAAGCGTTTAAAGAAAAGGATCCGAACAAGAACGGCAAGCAGGATGAGATTCCGTGGGGATCCAGGGGCGTCAGCATTATGATCAACTTTTTGCGCGGCCCATTTGGATTAAGCAAGAACGGGATAGCCAACCCGAATGTGGATCTTGATCCGGCGACGGGCAAGCTTCGCCTTGTTCAGTCAACTGATGAATATAAGCAATTGATGCAATATGTCGCTAAGCTATACAAGGATGGACTGCTGGACAAGGAAACCTTCACGATGAAGGATACGGATATTACCTCGAAGGCGAGCGCCGGCTTATATGGGTTCTTGGACGGTGTTGATCCGAAGGCCGTGTACAATCAGGATGGTTATGTGGGGATGCCGATCATTCAAGGAGTGAACGGAGAGAAGCTGCTGACGAATATTGGCTCGCCGCTTGGCAACCTCGGTATGTTCGTCCTGACGGACAAAACGAAGAATCCAGAAGCCGCAATACGTTGGATTGATCATTTCTATGGCGATGAAGGAGCTAAGATGTTCTTCATGGGCTTTGAAGGCGTTACTTACCAAGTGAACGACAAGGGTGACTATGAATATCTGGATGCGATTAAGAACAACAAGGATGGTCTGAATCTGGATCAGGCCATCAGCCAATATCTGACGTGGCCGGGCGGCTACTATCCAGGCATCGTGAAGCAGAAGTTCTTCAAGGGTGCGGAGGGCTATCCTTCTTCTGTGAAGAATGCGCAGGATGCAGAGCCATTCTCCGTGAAAATGGAGGATGTGTGGCCATCGTTCAACTTCACGCCAGAGGAGCAGGAAGAATTGACGACGATCCAGACGGACATTCAGACGTATATCGACGAGATGCGCGACAAGTTCGCCTCTGGAGCAGCAGGCTTCGATCAGTGGGATGCGTATGTGAAGCAGCTGGAGCAAATGAACGTGAAGCGTTACTTGGAAATCTACGAAGCTGCTTATGAGCGTTATAAGGGTGGAAAATAATCTATCAAATGACCCGCAGTGAGGGCACTTAATAGTGTAACCTACTGCGGGTCTTTTTGTGCTTATAGGTCATTTGTCACATAATAATGGGGGTTTCATAGTCAAGTAGTCTGATTTGGTGGTATATTTAAACGATAGAAAAAAGGAGGAATAAGGATGACAAAGAAAACCTTAGCACTAACAATAGCTTCAGGACTATTAGCAGCGTCATTAACGGGTTGTACGGGCAGCAATGCAGATGTGCAAGCGCTAGAGCAAAAAATAGCGGCATTGGAAAAAGAAAATGCAGAGCTTAAAGCGAAGGATAGTAAAAATGCAGATGCTCCTGCAAATAAGGAAAAAGAAAAGGAAGCTGAGTCTGAAAATACAACAACTGCTGCTGCAAAAGATGACAAAACGATTGAAGCCAATAAAGCTATAAAAGTAGGAGATTTTGCTGAGTTTACCGTCACAGGCGCTAAATTCGGAACTAAAATCGTACCCCCAAAACCAGACAGATTTTACACCTACTATGAGGTAAAAGATCAAGCAAACACGTACTTTGATGTAGTTGTCAAAGTGAAAAGCCTGCTGACTATCGGAAAAGGATCTGATGAATTCGTATCGGTAAAAGTCGTTTACGATGATAAATATGAATATGTTCCATTCTCGGCGATAGAGGAAAAGGGTGGTGGTGACTTTACATATACGATGATTACGAAGATTGAGCCATTAAAAACGGGAACACTTCATTTTATTAGTGAGGTGCCAGCCGAAATAGCGAAAGATAAAAAGCCGATAAAAGTGTTGATTACTTGTAACGGAGAAGAGTATACCTACAAATACCGCTAAAATATCTACTATGAGCCTAGTTTCTTTACAACTAGGCTTATTTTTATGTGAATCTATATAATGACCATCCACGAACAGTGATTTTATATGTAATATTAGTAGAAAATCACCCCTAAGAAAACGCTATCAAAATTATATTGACACTTAAACTAAATGCGCATACTATGAAATTGCGGATAATTGGGTCACCCAATTTCGAATGACACGCATGAAAGGTAATGAGCAATGACGATTAAAAAAATTAAGTACCACCGTGTATATGAAGATGTCATTGAACAAATAGAGAATCTGATTCTCGAAGGCAACCTGGCTCATGGAGATGTATTGCCAACAGAAAGAGAGCTCGCCCAAGCATTCGGCATTAGCCGTGGAACCTTGCGGGAGGCCTTCCGTATTCTCGAACGGGAAGGACTCATTGAGACGCGCCCGGGAGGCGGACGTTTCTTGAGCAAGAGGTTGAACGAAGCCGAAGACAAGAAGCGCATACTGGAGAATATCGAACGAGCCACGATCATTGAGCTGCTCGAAGCAAGAGAGATATTCGAGACGGGCATCGTCGAGCTTGCAGCAGAACGAGCGACCGAACAGGATATTCGGGAGATTGAGCAGGCATTTGAGAAATGGGGTAAGATCGACCGTGACTCGGATGATGCGGATGATCAAGCGAATCCCGATCAGGCGTTCCATCTCTCCATTGCCAAAGCGACACACAATGTTGTACTCGTCAACCTGATCGATCTGCATATCGATCTGCTCCAGAAGACACTTGCGAAGACGGAACATATTCCGGGGCGCAAGGACGATGTATATAAGGAGCATTACGGCATTTTACAAGCCATTAAGGAGAAAAATCCTCAAAAAGCAAAGGAAGCATTGCTCTATCACTTACAACAAGTTAAGCAGAACATTCTGCTCCACAATGGAAGCTCAAAAGGGTGAGCGCATCGCTTCCTTTTGATCATTAAATTGGATCATCCAATTACCCACATTTCCAATACTCCCTAGAACTCACACCTAGACCCTAAGGAACACCGGATAGCAAGCTGCAAACAAAAAATTACAACACGCATTGCGTACTGTGATGGTGGAGGGTACCTATGACAAAAGAACAATTCAAAATCCTGGCCCCGTGCGGGATGCTGGGCTATGGTTTTCCAAGAGCCTCGTTCATGAACGGCATGGCGCATCATCCGGATGCCATTGTCGTAGACGCTGGGTCTACGGATGCTGGCCCCCATAAGCTGGGTGCGGGAACTGCAATCGTCAGCAAGCAGGCTTGCAAGAAGGACTTGGAGATTATGATCACAGCGGGAATCCAGGCGAAGATTCCGATCATCATCGGATCGGCTGGGGGCAGCGGAGCCAAGGTACATGTGGAATGGACACAGGCCATCATCATGGAAATCCTTGAAGAGCATCGCTTCCAAGGCATCAAAATCGCCACGATCTGGGCAGACATTCCTCACGAGGTGGTTGCTGCGAAGCTGGATGCCGGGCAGTGTGAGCCATTGGGCCTGACGGTTGCACCGCTGACTCAGGAGCGCTTGGCGGCAACGACGAACATCGTGGCGCAGATGGGGCATGAGCCAATTGTAAAGGCGCTTCAAGCAGGAGCGGATATTGTGATTTGCGGACGGGCCTATGATCCGTCTCCATTTGCGGCAGTTGCCATGATTCATGGGTTCGATACCGCGCTTGCCTATCATCTTGGGAAAATATTAGAGTGCGCCGCGCTGTCTGCTGAACCGGGTACAACCAAGGATTGCATGCTGGGCATATTGCAGCCGGATTCTTTTATCGTGAAGCCGCTTAGCGAGGCGCGCAAATGCACAGCCGTATCGGTTGCCGCCCATACGTTTTACGAGAAGGATCATCCGTACATTTTGCATGGTCCAGGGCTGACTCTGGATTTGGAGCATTGCATCTTCACGGAGCTTGGTGATGGCAGCGTAGAAGTAAGCGGCAGCCGAATATCGGAGACTCCGGTGTACAAAATCAAGCTGGAAGGCGCTATGAAGGTGGCCTGCCGCACCTTCGTCATTGCCGGTGTACGCGATCCGCTCCTTATTGCACGGATTGAAGAGGTAGAGGAACTGGTCAAGCAGCAGGTGTATGAGTACTACGATGAAATTTCAAGGGAAGACTACCACATTCATT
>Ga0102589_1005340_pt1 | contig 11343 bp, 14 predicted proteins | sample AraplaMF_Col_mLB_FD_76858 | JGI IMG/M metagenome (GOLD analysis project Ga0102589, IMG submission 76858) | Arabidopsis root microbial communities from the University of North Carolina, USA - plate scrape MF_Col_mLB | ecosystem: Host-associated > Plants > Roots > Endosphere | place: USA... | reverse complement strand
ATGGACGACAACTGCAAGCGGGGGACTGGGAGGGTAGCGTTGCCTTGCGAACGCCGGCAAGCGCTGTTGCAGGCGGAGTGCGTGAATGGGGATATGCGTGGCAAATGCGGGCCGCACCGCCCCCCGCAACGCCGCTCCGGGAAACTTTCCCGGCGCCCGTGCGCGCCGCGAGCAGCCTCTGGCGACGCCGCATAGAATCGTCCGCACTTCCCCCACTGACCCGAGCACGGACCCGGACATGGACCCAAGCACCGGCACGACAGGCACCATTCTCATCGGCAAGGCCGTCACCACGCCGACTTCCCTGCCCGACAGCCACGGCCAGGTCTACCTGCTGCCGAAGTTCGGCAACCGCCACGGACTGGTCGCCGGCGCCACCGGCACCGGCAAGACCGTGACCCTGATGACCCTGGCCGAAGGCTTCTCGCGCCTGGGCGTGCCGGTGTTCCTGGCCGACGTGAAGGGCGACGTCGCCGGCCTGGCGATGGCCGGCACCAGCAACGACAAGCTGCAGGCCCGCGTCGCCGAGATCGGCATCGGCGACTACGCCAGCCAGGCCGGCCCGGTCGTGTTCTGGGACCTGTTCGGCAAGCTCGGCCATCCGGTGCGCACCACCGTCAGCGAAATGGGCCCGACCCTGTTGTCGCGCGTGCTCGAACTCAACGACACCCAGTCGGGCGTGCTCGACATCGTCTTCAAGCTCGCCGACGACCGCGGCCTGCTGCTGCTCGACCTGGAAGACCTGCGTGCCCTGCTCGGCCTGGTCGCGGCCGAGCGCAAGGACATCTCCACCAGTTACGGCCTGGTCAGCGCGCAGTCGATCGGCGCGATCCAGCGCTCACTGCTGCGCCTGGAGCAGGAAGGCGGCGAGATGTTCTTCGGCGAGCCGGCGCTGGAACTGGCCGACCTGATGCGCACCCACACCGACGGACGCGGCGTCATCAACATCCTCGCCTCCGACCAGCTGGTGCTGAAGCCGCGGCTGTACTCGAGCTTCCTGCTGTGGCTGCTGTCGGAGCTGTTCGAGAACCTGCCCGAGGTCGGCGATCTCGACAAGCCCAAGCTGGTGTTCGTCTTCGACGAGGCCCACCTGCTGTTCGACGACGCGCCGCCGGCGCTGCAGCAGCGCGTCGAGCAGGTGGTGCGCCTGATCCGTTCCAAGGGCGTGGGCGTGTACTTCTGTTCGCAGTTCCCCGACGACGTGCCCGACAACATCCTCGGCCAGCTCGGCAACCGCGTGCAGCATGCGTTGCGCGCGTTCACGCCGCGCGACCAGAAGGCGGTGAAGACCGCGGCGCAGACGTTCGTCGCCAATCCGGCGCTGGACGTGGCTGAAACCATCTCCCAACTCGGAACCGGCGAGGCGCTGGTGTCGACGCTTCAGGAGAAAGGCGTTCCGATGCCCGTAGAGAAGACCCTGGTCGCACCGCCGCGTTGCCGCATGGGCGCGATCACCGAAGCCGAGCGCGCGCAGGTTCGCGCCGGCAGCCCTGTCGGCGGCAAGTACGACACCCGCATCGATCGCGACTCCGCCGCCGAGGTGCTGGCGCAGAAGGCGACCGCTGCCGCCGAACAGGCCAAGGCACCGCCGGCACGGACGCGCGAGCAGGACGATGCCGACGAAGGCGGTTTCAGCCAGTCGGTGAAGGATGCGGTGTTCGGCACCAAGCGCCGCCAGGGCATGGTCGAGACCATGGCCAAGCAGACCGCGCGAACGGTCGGCAACCAGATCGGACAGCAGATCCTGCGCGGCCTGCTGGGCGGGATCTTCGGCGGCAAGAGCCGGCGCTGATGTCGCGCTGGCGTCCTCCTGCCGAGAAAAGCACCGCCCTGATCACCCGCGGCGGGCATGACCGCCTGAAGTCCGAGCTCGACGAGCTGTGGCGCATCAAGCGCCCGGAAGTGGTCAAGGCGTTGGCCGCGGCTGCCGCCGAGGGCGACCGTTCCGAGAATGCCGAGTACACGTATCGCAAGAAGCAGCTTGGTGAGATCGACCGGCGCGTGCGTTACCTCAGCAAGCGCCTGCCGTCGCTGCGCATCGTCGATACCGTGCCGACCGATCCGGAGTCGGTGTTCTTCGGCGCGCGCGTGGAGGTCGAGAACGTCGCCAGCGGCGAGAGTCAGCGCTATCGAATCGTTGGCCCGGACGAGACCGACGCGCGGGCGGGTTGGATCAGCATCGATTCGCCGCTGGCGCGGGCGATGCTCAAGAAGCGGCTCGACGACGAGTTCGAGGCGATGCTGCCAGGCGGCGCCGCGCGCTTCGTGATCGTCGACGTCAGTTACGAAGATGCCGGGGCCTGAGCCGATCCAGCTGCGCGAGGCCTCCGTTGCCGACGCGGAGGAAATCAGCGCGCTTGTGTGCGAACTCACCAGGTGCTGGATCGCACCGGATTGCACGCCTGAAGGCGCGGCTCGACTGCTGCAGATGCTCGCGCCCGAGCCTACGGCTACGCGGATGGCAGACGGCTTCCGCTACCTCGTGGCGCAGCGCGGCGACGAACTGGTCGGCGTCGCGGCATTGCGCCCGCCTGCGCACCTGTTCCACTTGTTCGTCGCCGAATCGGCGCAGGGGCAAGGACTGGCGCGGCGGATGTGGCAGACCGTGCAGGGATGGGTGGCCGAAGCCAATCCCACCATGCCGATCACCGTCAACGCGTCAAGGCATGCGCTGGCGGTCTATCGGAATTTCGGGTTCGAGGCGACCGCTGCAGAAGTCAGTGAGCACGGCATCGTGTCCACGCCGATGGTGTGGCGCCCCAAAGCGTGATGCCGGTCACCGCCAAGTCACACGAGACTATTTCGCGTTGACGCCGTTTTAACATTTCCCCTACCGTCCCCTCGCCTCGCGGCATTGGTCTGCCGCCGGGTCATCTCTCAAGGGGAGTTTCACAACATGGGGAAGTTCAACATCCTGGTCCTGGCGCTTGCCTTGGCCGGTGCAAGCACCGTCGCGTCGGCTGCCGAGGGGTCGGGGGTCTATCTGCGTGGTGAGGTCGGCAATTCCACGCTGCATGTCGATGGCGACTCCGCTGTCGACACGGCGATGAACGGCTGGCTGGGTTACAGCTTCAACTCGCTGATCGGCGTCGAGGCCCATTACGGCTCGCTCGGCAAGGACAGCGACCAGGGCTCGACGATCGAAATGAACGCAAGCGGCATCGGCCTGCGCCTCAAGCACGAGTTCGCGGGCGGCATGTACTACGTCGCCGGCCGCGCGGGCATGGAGCGCATCGAAAGCGAGTTCACCGATGGCGATTTCGGCATCCAGTTGACCGAAGAGGAAGACAACCCCTACGCCGGCCTGGGCATGGGTTACAACGTCAACAAGAACTTCGCCGTAACCGGCTACTGGGACACGCGCACGGTGCCGTTCTTCTTCGGTGACGAGCGTGTCGACACGCTGACGATCGGCGGCGAATACCGCTTCTGATCGGCAACGCCTGTTGAACCCGGCAATGGCCACCTTCGGGTGGCCATTGTCGTTTGAGGATCAGTCGTCGAACGCGACTTCGCCGAACAGGTCGTGCTCGTCGCTGCCCATGATCTCGACATCGACGAACTCGCCCGGCTTGAGGCCGGCCATGAAGCCGTTCTGGATCTGCACCAGGCCGTCGATCTCCGGCGCATCGGCCATGGAACGCGCAATCGCCAGTTCGCCGTCGAGCGCGTCGACCAGGCAGCGCTGGGTGCTGCCGACCTTGGCTTCGAGCTTGGCCGCGGAAATCTCCGCCTGCCGCTCCATGAAGCGCGCCAGTCGCTCGGCCTTGACCTCTTCCGGCACCGGATCGGGCAGTGCATTGGCGCTGGCGCCTTCAACCGGCGAATAGGCGAACGCGCCAACGCGGTCGAGCTGGGCCTCATCGAGGAAGTCGAGCAGCTCTTCGAACTCGGCTTCGGTCTCACCCGGGAAACCGACGATGAAGGTCGAGCGGATGGTGATGTCCGGCGTGATCGAGCGCCAGCGCTGGATGCGCTCCAGCGTCTTGTCGACCGCGCCCGGGCGCTTCATCAGCTTGAGCACGCGCGGGCTGGCGTGCTGGAACGGGATGTCCAGGTACGGCAGCAGCTTGCGCATGCCGTTGGCGCCGGTCTCGGCCATCAGCGGGATGATGTCGTCGACGTGCGGATACGGATACACGTAGTGCAGTCGGGTCCAGATGCCAAGCTCGCTCAAGCCTTCGCACAGCGCCTTCATGCGGGTCTGGTAGGCCTTGCCGCGCCACTCGTGCTGCGCGTACTTGACGTCGACGCCGTAGGCCGAGGTGTCCTGCGAGATCACCAGCAGTTCCTTGACGCCGCCCATGGCCAGCTTCTCGGCCTCGCGCAGCACCTGGTCGACCGGTCGGCTGACGAGGTCGCCGCGCATCGACGGGATGATGCAGAAGCTGCAGCGGTGATTGCAGCCTTCGGAAATCTTCAGGTAGGCGTAGTGCTTGGGCGTGAGCTTGATGCCCGTGTCCGGCACCAGGTCCAGGAACGGATCGTGCTTGGGCGGCAGCGCCGCATGCACCGCGCTCATCACGCTGCCGTAGTCCTGCGGGCCGCTGATCGACAGCACGCCCGGGTGCGCCTCGCGGATCTGCTCGGGCTTCTTGCCCAGGCAGCCGGTGACGATGACCTTGCCGTTCTCGGCGATGGCTTCGCCGATCGCGTCCAGCGATTCGGTCACGGCAGAGTCGATGAAGCCGCAGGTGTTGACCACGACCACGTCGGCATCGTCGTAGGTCTGGACGATGTCGTAGCCCTCCACGCGCAACTGGGTGAGGATGCGTTCGGAATCGACCAGCGCCTTGGGGCATCCGAGGCTGACGAAACCGACTTTGGGATTGGCTAGGGACATGGATTGAACCGGGCTTGGAGCGCGTTTTGCAGGCGGAGTTGCAGTCGCGCCAAGCGCAGCGAGCGACCTGCTGGCCACGCGCTCGGCGGCTGCGGCAGGTCCCTCGCTGCGCTCGAAACGACAGGATGGCCGCGGATTATAGCGCCGGCGCTAGAATCAACCGGGCCGGAGCTGCCGCGAAGCTGAACGCTTCCGGCCGCGAGCTTCCGGACGTAGCGCCCGCCGATAACTGAATGGACCTCTCCCCCATGGCCCACTGGATCGATCTGGACACCCCGCATGGCCCGGTCCGGGCCTGGCGCGCCGAACCGACCGGCCCCTCGAAGGGCGCCGTGATCGTGCTGCAGGAGATATTCGGCGCCAACGCCCACATCCGCACCGTCGCCGATCGCTTCGCTGCCGGCGGATTCGTCACCCTGGCGCCGGCGCTGTACGACCCGGTGGCGCCCGGCACCGAGCTTGGCTACGACGAGGCCGGCATGCAGCGCGGCGCGGCCCTGCGCAACGAACTGGGGTTCGACCGCGCGGTCGACATCATCAGCGAGGCGGCCGACGAGCTGCACCGCGAGGGGCTGCGCGTGGGCGTGGTCGGATTCTGCTGGGGCGGAAGCCTGGCGTTCCTGGCCAATACGCGCCTGGGGCTGCCGGCCGTGTCGTATTACGGCGCGCGTACCGTGCCCTTCCTCGACGAACCCTTGCGTGCGCGGATGATGTTCCACTTCGGCGAAGACGACACCAGCATCCCGCCGGAAAAGATCGACCAGCATCGCAGCAAGCAACCGGCCGCGGCGGTATACGTTTACGCCGGCGCTGGCCATGCCTTCAATCGCGACGTAGACAACCATGCCTACCATCCGGCCAGCGCCGACCTGGCCTGGCACCGCACCCTCGATTTCCTGGCGGAGAACCTGCGATGAACCGCTCCGGCAACCCCGGCGCCTGGCAACTGCACGCGCAGCTCGCCGAGGACACGCATCCGGTCGCCCATCTCGCCCTGAGCGAGCTGCGGCTCATGGACGACGCCAACCACCCCTGGCTGATCCTGATCCCGCGCGTGACCGATGCCGTCGAGCTGGTCGATCTCGACGAAGCGCAGCAGGCCACGCTGATGCGTGAGATCAGCGCTGCCAGTCGCGCACTCCAGGTCGAGTTCAAGCCGCAGAAGATCAACGTCGCCGCGCTGGGCAACGTCGTGCCGCAGCTGCACATCCATGTCATCGCGCGCTTCCACGACGACATTGCCTGGCCACGTCCGGTATGGGGCACCGCCAGCGCCCAGGCCTATACGCCCGAAGCGCTGGTGACACGTATCCAGCAACTGCAGGGCGCCCTGCCGAAGTGAACCGACCGTTCGTCTGCGACATCGAAGCGCTCGCAGACGATGCCTGGCTGCTCCGTTTCGGAGACCAGCTCGACCCGCAGCTCAACGACCGCGTGCATGCCACTGCGCGCCGGCTGGACCAACTCAAGCCGGATTGGCTGCGCGGACTGGTGCCCGCGTTCGCCAGCCTGGGAGTGTTCTTCGACCCGGTTGCAGATCCGGCGCGCATCCACGAGGAGCTGCTGGCGCTGCTGGCGATGGACGAGACGCCGGCGATTGGCGCAAGTGCGCCGGCACCGCGAACCGTCGAGATTCCCGTCGTATACGGCGGCGAGTTCGGTCCGGACCTGGTGGCCGCGGCGGCGGAGCTGCAGATGTCGCCGCAGCAACTGATCTCGCGCCATGCCAGTGGCGTGTACACCGTGGCGATGATCGGTTTCGCACCGGGCTTCCCGTACCTGGCCGGACTGGATCCGGCGCTGGCGCTGCCGCGCCTGGCGACGCCGCGTGCACGCGTGGCCGCCGGCAGCGTCGCCATCGGCGGTGCCCAGACCGGCATCTACCCGCGCGAAAGTCCCGGTGGCTGGCGTCTGCTTGGGCGCACGCCGAAGGTGCTGTTCGATCCGACGCGGGCGACGCCATCGCTGCTGCTGCCGGGCGATCGCGTGCGCTTTGTTGCGATCGAGGCGGACCAGTTTGCGGACGCCGGCCCATGAGCGATCACGCACTGCGCGTGTTGCGCCCGGGCCTGCTCACGACCGTGCAGGACCTCGGCCGCACCGGATGGCGGCACCTCGGCGTCGCCCACGCCGGCGCACTCGATCGCGATGCCGCGCAACTGGGCAATCGCCTGGTTGGCAATCGCGCCGATGCCGCCGTGCTGGAGCTGACCTTGCACGGCCCGACGCTGCAGCTGGAAGTGCCGACGCGCATTGCACTCACCGGCGCCGCGGTATCGGCGCGGTTCGAAGGCGAACCGGTTCCGTGCGGCCGCCCGGTGCTGTTGCCGGCCGGCACGCTCGAACTGGGCGCGGTGCGCGCAGGCGCCCGCGCCTGGCTGGCGATCGCCGGTGGCATCGACGTGCCCGAAGTGCTCGGCAGTCGAAGCACTGACCTGCGTGGCGGCTTCGGCGGGCTGGACGGACGCGCGCTGCGCAATGGCGACCGCGTGGTCCTGGGTGACACGGCGCCCTTCGACTGCACGCGGCTGCAAAGTACGCCCTGGTGGATCGACCCCGGACACGACGACGACCCGCGCGCGCCGATCCGCTACCTGCCTTCGACGCATCCGTGGTCGGCGCCGCTTGCGCGACGTGCCTGGAACGTCAGCGCCAGCAGCAATCGCCAGGGTCTGCGGCTGCAGGGCGATGCGTTGCCAACCACTTCTGCGGACGGACTCTCCGAACCGGTCGCGCCGGGCACGATCCAGCTGCCGCCCGACGGCCAGCCGATCATCCTGCTGGCCGACGCCCAGACCGTCGGTGGCTACCCGCGCCTGGGCCACGTCATCGCCGCCGACCTGCCGCGCCTGGCGCATTGCATTCCGGGACAGACCCTGCATTTCGCCGCCGTCGATGCCACCACCGCCCACCGGCTGGCTTGCGCGGCGCGGGCACGGGTCGCCAGAATCGGCGTGATGATCGACGCGCGCGTGCCGGCGATCTGACCCATCCAATCCCTTACTTCCTGGAATCCCATGAAATCCAATGTCATCGGCGCGCTGGTGCTGGTCGTGATCGGTACCCTTTTCCTGCTCAACAATCTTGGCTACACCGACATGAGCCTGGGTCGGATGCTGATGACATGGTGGCCCGCGATCCTGATCGTGGTCGGCCTGGGAATGCTCTTCAAGCGCGGCTGAGACCGCATCCGGCCAACGACGTGACCAAGCCAGGCGAAAGCAGGCGCATCGATTTCAACTGCGATCTCGGCGAAGGTTGCGGCGACGACGCGGCGATCCTGCCGCAGGTCACCTCGGCCAACATCGCCTGCGGTGGCCATGCCGGCGACGAGGCGACGATGCGCGCGACGCTGCGCCTGTGTCGCGCACACGGCGTGGCGGCGGGTGCGCATCCCTCGTTCGACGATCGCGAGCATTTCGGCCGGCGCGCACTGGCCTTGCCGCCGGCCGACATCGCGCAGGCAGTACGGGCGCAGATCGAACGACTGGCGGCGATTGCCGCCGAAGAAGGCGTGCGCCTGACCCACGTCAAGCCGCACGGCGCGCTCTACAACGTCGCCGCCGACGACCGCGCCGTTGCCGACGCAATCGCCGCAACCGTCAAGGCGTTCGACCCGTCACTGCTGCTGTTCGGCCTGTCCGGCTCGGCACTGACCGATGCCGGCAGCGCGCACGGGCTGCGCGTCGCCCACGAGGTGTTCGCCGAACGCGGCTACGACCGCCGCGGCCGCCTGCTGCCGCGCGGCAGCGAGGGCGCGGTGATCGAATCGCTCGACGCCGCCATCGCGCAGGTGCGGCGACTGGCCACGCGCGGCGAAGTAGTCGCCAATGACGGCAGCATCGTTGCGCTGCGCGCCGATACGCTTTGCCTGCACGGTGATCGCAGCGATGCCGCGTTATTCGCCAAGGCAGTGCGCGATGCACTCGAGACGGATGGCATAGTCGTCGCCTCCATCCCGGTCAAAGGCCTTCCATGAATTACTGGCCCCTCCTTGGCGTCGCCTGGGTCGTTGTCGGCTTCGTCCTGCGTGCCAACCCGGTGATCGTGGTGGTCAGTGCCGGGCTGGTCAGCGGCCTGGCCGCGGGCAAGTCGATGCCGGAGCTGCTGGCCGTGATCGGCGACAGTTTCATTTCCAATCGCGCCCTGCTGATGTTCGCGGTGACGCTGCCGACCATCGGCCTGCTCGAACGCGCCGGGCTGCGCGAGCATGCCCTGCAATGGATCGCGCGCTGGCGCGGACTGACCCTGGCGCGGCTGCTGGTCGTCTATCTCGCCGCGCGCCAGGGCCTGAGCACGCTGGGCCTGATCGACATCGCCGGCCATGCCCAGACCGTGCGTCCGTTGCTGGCGCCGATGTCGGAGTCGGCGGCCAACCGCACGCCTGGTCTGCAGGAGCACGGCCCGCTGCCGCGCGAGGAAATCCAGCGCGTGCATGCACTGGCTGCGGCAACCGACAACGTTGGCCGCTTCTTCGGCGAAGACGTGTTCCTCGCGTTCGGCGCGGTGCTGCTGATCCAGGGCTTCTACGCCGAGCACGGCATCCAGCTGGAACCGCTGCAGATCGCCCTGTGGGCGATCCCGACCGCGATCGCCGCGTTCGTGATCCACGCCGCGCGCATCGTCTTCTTCCAGCGCGGCCTCGCCCGCCGGATGGGCAGCCGCAAGAGTAGCCGGATGGCCAGCCATGCTGTCGATTGAACATTTCTACATCGTGCTGGCGCTGTTCCTGTTCTTCGCAGGCGGCAGCAACCTGCGCGAGCGTCGCTACGCACATGCTGCGTTCTGGTCCCTGCTGGGCGTGCTGTTCGCCACGGGCAAGCTGGTGCTGGCGGCCAGCAAGGCCGGCAACCCCCTGCCCTCGCAGCTGGCCGGTGCGGCCGTCATCGTGCTGGCGCTGCTGGCCACGCGCATGCGCCGGGAACATATTGCCGAAGCCCCCGAAGCGCAGCGCCAGGCCTCGGCATCGCGCCTGGGTCATCGCCTGTTCGTGCCGGCGCTGCTGATCCCGGCCATCACCGTGCTGATCGTGCTGTTCGGCAAGTACATCGTGATCTTCGGCACGCCGTTGTTCGGCGAGGGCAGCATCACCCTGATCGGACTGGCGCTGGCCTGCGTGCTGGCAGCCCTGGCCGCAGTCGTGGTGACCGGCGAGCGGCCGATCCGCGCCGCCAGCGAAGGCCGGCGCCTGCTCGACACGATGGGCTGGGCGGCACTGCTGCCGCTGGTGCTGGCCACGCTTGGCGGCGTGTTTGCCGCCAGTGGCGTCGGCGATGCCGTGGCGTCGATTGTCTCTGCGGTGATTCCGGCCGACAGCCGCGTGGCCTGCGTGCTGGCCTACGGGCTGGGCATGGTGGTGTTCACGATGATCATGGGCAATGCCTTCGCCGCGTTCCCGGTGATGACCGCCGGCATCGGCCTGCCGTTGCTGATCCAGCAGCATGGCGCCGCGCCGGCGATCCTCGGTTCGCTGGGCATGCTCACCGGCTACTGCGGAACGCTGATGACGCCGATGGCGGCCAACTTCAACCTGGTGCCGGCGGCGCTGCTGGAGCTCGATGATCCCAACGCGGTGATCCGGGTGCAGATTGCCACCGCATTGCCGCTGCTGGCGGTGAACCTGCTGCTGATGTACTGGCTGGCGTTCAAGTGAGAGCCTTGCTGCCGTGACCGCGCCCATCCCCACCGTCCTGCTCACCGGCTTCGCCCCGTTCGGCGGGGAGGACAGCAATCCGAGCTGGGAGGCCGTGTCCGCGCTCGATGGCGAACAGATACTCGGCCACCGCATCGCGACGCGCTGCCTGCCGGTGGAGTTCGGTACCTCGCTGCAGGCCCTGCGGCGCGCGCTCGACGAGACCGCGCCGGTGATGGTCATCTGCGTCGGACAGGCCGGCGGCCGCGCACAGATCGCGCTGGAGCGCGTCGCCATCAATGTCGACGACGCCCGCATTGCCGACAATGCCGGCGCCCAGCCCATCGACGAGGCGGTGATCGCCGGCGGCCCGGCCGCGTACTTCAGCGACCTGCCGATCAAGGCGATGCTGGCGGCGCTGCGCGATGCCGGCATTCCGGCCGAGGTCTCGCAGACCGCCGGCACCTACGTCTGCAACCACGTCTTCTACGGGCTGATGCACGCGTTGCGAACTGTGCACGGCGTCCGTGGCGGCTTCATCCACATTCCGTATGCTCCCGCGCAGGCCGCGCGACACCCGGGCGCGCCGAGTCTGCCGCCGTCGGTGGTGAGCCAGGCCCTGCGCCTGGCGGTCGCCACCGCGTTGACTGTCGAACACGACGTCCGCCTGGCCGCGGGCACCACCCACTGAAGGACACCCCGATGCGCAAGACCGTTGTCGCCGCCCTGCTGGCCGCGTGCCTGATCACTCCTGCCCTGGCGTTGGCCGCCACGCAAACCCAGTACGACAGGAAGGCGGCGGAATTCGCCCAGACCGGCACGCAGACCGTGAGCCTGTACGTCGATGTCGACCTGGGCGGGCGCAAGA
>Ga0102589_1005339_pt1 | contig 11344 bp, 5 predicted proteins | sample AraplaMF_Col_mLB_FD_76858 | JGI IMG/M metagenome (GOLD analysis project Ga0102589, IMG submission 76858) | Arabidopsis root microbial communities from the University of North Carolina, USA - plate scrape MF_Col_mLB | ecosystem: Host-associated > Plants > Roots > Endosphere | place: USA... | reverse complement strand
TAACGATACTGAATTAGATTATTGGATAGACGTAAGTAATACATCAAAATATACAAGTATGAAGCCAAAGAAAATAGCTGTAGCAGTTACTAAATACGGAAATAATGATGCGATGGAAGTCGCGTTTGTTGAAGACGTTAAGTTTTACAAGATTAATCATTTCGATAAAGATGTAACACCTTATATTTTTGATATAGGAGATAAAATTCAAATAGATACGGAAAGATCATTAGTAACAATCAATGGAACAAATGCAATCGCACTAAAGGATATATTTAGTTCATTCCCTGTTATAAAAAGAGGAAAAAATGAAGTTATAATACGTCCAGCAAATGTAGGAATAGCAAAGTTAACGTATAGGGAGCGATTTAGATGAGTACACCAAGTGGAGACTTACATGTTGTTGATTTTAAAACAAATCAAATCGTTTCAGCTATACAACCAAAAGATTATTGGGATGACAAACGCCATTGGGAAATCAAGAATAATATAGATACATTAGAGTTTAGGGTGTTTGAGAATACAGATCAGGCAGCAACACTTGTACAACAAAATTTAGTATTAAAAGAAGTGCGTGGCGGTAGAATCGTTCCTTATGTCGTTACAGAAACGGAAAAAGATTCTAAAGATAGATCATTAATGGTTTATGCATCTGGTGAATGGATTCAGCTGGCTAAATCAGGAATTATCGAGCCACAAAAAATAGAAAGTAAAACATTGAAACAATGTATGGAAATAGCTCTTAAAGGGACGAAGTGGAAAATAGGTAAAACAGAACATGACGGAGCGCATTCAATGGTAATTGAAGAATTTACCGATCCATTGGATTTACTTAAGAAAATTGCCGCTTCATTTGAATTAGAAATTCAATATCGTGCTGAAGTTGTTGGTTCTAAAATTGTTGGTCGTTATGTGGATATGGTTAAGAGACGAGGACGAGATACAAGAAAAGAAATAACTTTTGGTAAAGATTTAATAGGGATTAAACGTATTGAGAATTCACAAAACATTTGTACAGCATTATTAGGTTTTGTAAAAAAAGAAAATGGAGAATTTATTACAATCTCATCCATAAATAAGGGTGTTCCTTATCTTGTGGATGATGCAGCTTACCAACGCTGGAATGAGAACGGAAAACATAAATTTGCTTTCTATACTCCACAAACGGACGAACAAAATATGTCTCCAGAAAGACTTTTAACTTTAATGAAAACGGAAATGAGTAAACTTGTGAATGCTTCCGTTTCTTATGGAGTCGATGCACAAAATATAGCAAGAATACCTGGTTTATCACACGAAGAAATCAATGAAGGAGATACAATCCGAATTATAGATGAAGGGTTTACACCCAAGTTATATCTTGAAGCGCGAGCTATTGCTGGTGATGAATCTTTTAAGGATCCTACACAAGATAACTATGAATTTGGTGATTATCGTGAAATCGTTGATCAAAATGACGAGTTGCGTAGATTATACCAAAAGATATTAAGTTCATTGTATGACAAGGTTCCACAAGAGTTATTTGACCAATTAAAAGAGAAAGTAAATGACCAAAACAAAGACATCATTGATGCTAAAGATAAAGCTGATCAGGCTCAAAAAGAAAGTCAAACTGCAAAAGATTTGGCAGAAACAACGCAGAAATATATAGAGCAGAATATGGTTGATATCATCGAACAACCAACAGCCCCTACTGAAAATTTACGTGATGGAAAAACTTTATGGATAGATAGTTCTGATCCTGAAAATAAGGTGCAGAAACTTTGGAAAGGTGGTCAATGGCAAAGGGTTACTCCGGATACAGGACCATTAAAGCAAAGTATTAAAGATGTTAAGGAAGATATTGAAACAGCTAAAACAGAATTAAATCAAAAGGTTCAAGAAGCACAGGAGCAAGCGACAGGACAATTCAACGAAGTAAAGGAAAGTTTACAAGGTGTTAGTCGCACAATTTCTAATATCGAAAATAAACAAGGTGAAATCGATAAAAAGGTGACTAAGTTCGAACAGGATTCTAATGGGTTTAAGCAATCCATTGAAACATTAACGAAAAATAGTACTGAGACTACAAGTAAAGTCAACACCTTAGTAAGTGATGTGGACGGAAATAAGAAAGTTATTTCAGAAGTTAAAGAAAGTGTAGCAAACATTAATGACGATGTTAGAAACTTGTTAATCGGTTCTAAATCCTTTGATGGAGCTTTGACCACTGCGCAAGCAGACAATCGTTGGTGGCTTAAATCAGCAGATAAAGTTAAAATTTCGAAGGATGTTTTTCAAGGAAACGCTGTTGTAGAAACTCAATCATCTTGGACTGCTTTAGCTTATAACTTCAAAGATTTAGTAGATAGAAAAGTTGTCAAAGCAGGAGATAAAGTAACCTATTCAATTTATACTCGTGTAAAGGGATTACCGGATGGTCAAGATTTACAACAAACCTTCTACTTTTCACCAGATGCTAGCGGAATTCGTCCAAATAAATCTACGAATCAATGGAAACGAGTAAGTGTTTCATTCACAGTTACAACAGGTATGATGTCATCACCAGGAACAAGTAACGAGAGTCATTTTCGTATAGAACCTGATGCAAACCCTCCTGCTGGTTGTTGGTATCAGCAAAGCTCACCGCAATTGATTATAACTATAGGTAACAAAGAATATTCATGGCGACCAGCTCCTGAAGATATTGCAGATGGTAATATTTTAACCAAGGTAACAACTGAAATAAAAGAAGAAGCAGGGAAGATAAGTGAGAAGTTAACAAGGGTAGAAACAAAAGTTAATAACGATAAATCTGGAGGACGTAATCTGTTATTAGATTCAAATACTAAATACGAAAAAACAGATTATCTAATCAATCCATATTCTCTAACTGAAAATTTTGTTGCAGGTGAGGAATATACTTTTGTAATAAAAGGAAGCGTCCCACAAGGTCAACAATTTGGAATTTGGCAGAATGGTGGTTCCAATAATGTTGGTTATGCAACAAGTGTCTATGCTAACGGAATAACTTATGTAACTTTCAAAGCTGTTGCAACTACAAGTGGGAATGAACGGAGATTAAATTTATATAATTATCCAAATAATGCTACAAAGGCAATTGTAGAATGGGTTGCTTTATATAAAGGGAATAAGCCACAGGATTGGACACCAGCTCCAGAAAATCAAGTAACAACCGATGAATTCACCAAGAAAACAACCGAAATTGAAAAAAGTGTGGATGGTGTAAAAACTACTGTATCAACTGTTCAAAAAGATCAAGGTACAATGCAAACTACCTTGAATCAAGTTAAACAGACTACAGATTCTAATTCTCAAACCATTACGACGTTATCCCAAACGCAAGGTAAACAAGGGGAGATTATTCAACAAAACACGAGTGATATCACACAGTTGAATAATCAGATGAAATCTAAAGTGTCTGATACACAAATGCAGGAATATATAGGCGGATTAGGTAGCACAAACCTATTATTTAATGCTGCATTTGAAGATCGAGTAATAAACGCTTCTACAGGTGCTGTAACAAATACAACTCCAAGTACAACAAAATGGAGCGTTGTAGGTACAGGTTCAGGGATTACAATAGTTCCTGAGAGTGCTAGGCATCATGAAGGTTACAATTCTGTCAAAATTACAGCTACAGGTCAAACCGCTAGTAAGTGGTCTGGTATCATGCAACGTGTTCCAGCTGTACAAAATGGCGGTGATTATGTATTCTCCGCTTGGGTATATGTCCAGGATAAGAATACACTTGATATTGGTGGAGCGATTAAACTTCAATTCTTTAATGGGGCAAATGCAGTTTCAACATTTGTACAAACCGAGTTTAAGGATTTATTAGTCAACAATTCTTGGGTACTAGTATCTGTTAAAATTACTTCTCCTAACGTAGCGGTAACGCATTTACAAGGTGATATATGGGTTAGACAGAACGGTACAATTTGGGTATCTCAACCCCAATTACAACAAGGATCTACTCGTTCTACATTCATGGAAAATCCAAAAGATTACGCCAACTATGACCAGCTTGTTGGTGAGATTGCTAAAAAAGTAGCTACTAGTGATTTCAATAATAAATTCACTCAAATGGAGACTACTATCAATCAGCAATCTCACCGAATTGACTTAAAGGCAGAAGCTACAAATGTTTACACGAAAATAGAAGCAGACGGTACATTTGGAAGCAAAGCTATTGTAGAATCTCATAGTTCTCAGTTATCTGTAATGAGTAATGAAATTAGCACAAGAATTAAAGCTGGTGAAATAGCTTCCGCAATTAACCAAACAGCTCAAGCTGTATTGATTCAGGCTAGGAAAATTTATCTTGACGGATACATTGAAGCAAAACACTTAAGAGCACAAGAATTAGTAGGAGTTACTATCAAAACAGCACCACAGGGTTCTAATAGTAACCACATCCGCTTAAATGCACAGGATATGACTTTATATGGAAGTGGCGCTAATCGTGCTTATCTTGGGTTTATGGAGACAACAGATGGAAGTATTCAACCTTCACTCGTCCTTGGTTCTGACAATATTAAATACAGGGGTGCAGGAGCTTTCTATATTTATCAAGCGACTCCGCGAATCAATGGATTCGAACAACCTTCTAAAGCTTGGGCTAAATTTGGAATCTCTAAAGGAGAAAACGCTGAAGGGAACAATATATGGTCATCATATATTCAAATGCAAAATGATGGTGGTCATATGGACATATATGCAGATGGGAAGTTACGTTTAAAATGTTTGAATAATATTGAGATAGAATCTGAAGGATGGACATCTGGAGCTGGTTCCTTCAGCGTGACCACAACGGAGCCTCATGCTTTTACAAATAACTGGGGACAGTTTACTTTCAAAAGAAAAGGCAGTGACTATAAAATACATTTCTTAAACGGCGCCACCGATCATGATTTAATCATGGGTAATGCAATGATAAGGTCAAGTTTTGTACAAGGTTATAACAATGGCTTGCAGATTAAAGATATGATGGGTCAGGGATGGAAAGATATAGAATTAAGAACGCTATATGCGCAAGAGGATGCGATAGCTACTCAAAATATGTGGGCAAAAGCCTTTAAGACTACATCGGCTAGAAATATGAAAGAAAATATAAAAGATATTCCTTTCTCAGCTCTTGATAAAATCATGAGTTTGGCTATAAAACAATACAACTTTAAAGACGATATGTATGATCTGTATCAAATGCGCGTGAACAAACCAGAGGAACAAACAGAACCATATACAACAAAAGAAATTGAAACCTATTTTGGTATGATTGCAGACGATACGGATGCTATATTTACAGATAAAGAGAAGCGGGCCATTAATTTATATAATACTGTTTCTATTCTTATTGCAGCTTTCCAACAGCAGTATCATCAATTTAACGAAGAGTTAACTACTGTTAAAGGTGAGAATAAACAACTAAAAGAGCAAGTTACAAAACTAACAAACGATGTGTCCACATTAACAGAATTAGTACAAAAATTAATAGACGAGAAACCAGAGCAGCCATAAGCTGGTCTTTTTTTATTATCTAAAAAAGGAGAGGAAAAGATGGATCGTATTGATGTATTATTAAAAACCTTTATTGCCACTTTTGGTGGCTTCTGTGGGTATTTCTTGGGAGGATGGGATGCAACATTGAAAGTTCTAGTAATCATGGCAGCTATCGACTATATCACAGGAGTAGTCGCGGCAGGATACAACGGAGAGCTAAAAAGTAAAGTTGGTTTCAAAGGCATCGCCAAAAAGGTGGTGCTTTTTCTTTTGGTTGGAGTGGCGACCCAGCTAGATGTGGCACTTGGAAGTAATAGTGCTATTCGAGAAGCAACAATTTTCTTCTTCATGGGTAATGAATTACTTTCACTTTTAGAAAATGCTGGTCGAATGGGTATTCCGTTGCCACAAGCTTTAACAAATGCAGTTGAAATTTTAGGTGGTAAACAAAAACAAGAAGAGAAAAAGGGAGATGTTCAATAATGGAAATCAGAAAAAAATTAGTTGACCCAAGTAAATATGGTACAAAGTGTCCGTATACAATGAATCCAGAATTTATCACAGTTCATAATACGTATAATGATGCTACAGCAGAAAATGAAGTATCTTATATGATTCGCAATGATAACCAAGTATCGTTTCATATTGCGGTAGATGATAAAGAAGCTGTACAAGGAATTCCTTTAGAACGTAACGCTTGGCATTGCGGTGATGGTGGTGGTAACGGAAATCGTAAATCTATTGGAGTTGAAATTTGCTACTCTTTAAACGGTGGGAATCGATATTATAAAGCAGAAGATAATGCAGCTATCGTTGTAGCTCAACTCATGAAACAGTACAATATTCCAATTAGTAAAGTTCGCACACACCAATCATGGAGTGGAAAGTACTGTCCTCATCGTATGTTAGCAGAAGGACGTTGGAATAGATTTATTGAAAGAGTCCAAAACGCATACAATGGAGGTGGTAAAGTAACTCCTACACCTATTCCGCCGTCAAATAACGGGACAGGTATTGCGTATATTGAGGGGAATGGCGTTAACCTTCGTAAAGGTCCGGGTACTGGATACGGGGTTATTCGTCAGTTAGGTAAAGGTGAGTCCTACGAAGTATGGGGACAATCAAACGGATGGTTAAACCTTGGAGGGGATCAGTGGATTTATAATGATTCATCATACATTCGTTATACAGGAGAAAATAAACCAGGACCTTCTAAACCTTCAAATGATGGTATTGGTGTAGTAACCATTACAGCTGATGTATTACGTGTTCGTACTGGTCCAGGAACTAGCTATGGCGTCGTGAAAAATGTGTACCAAGGTGAGAAATATCAAACGTGGGGATTTAGAGACGGTTGGTATAATGTTGGCGGTGATCAATGGGTTTCTGGTGAATATGTGAGGTTTGAAAAGTAAATATATTACTATAAAAAAGAATAGTTATATAAACAAAAATAAGAGCCGTCCTGTTGGGCGGCTTTTTTTAATATATTTACTAATTCATCGAATTTAAACTCAGTATTCAAACCGAAAGTATCCGTACATTACTAAGTACACAATAACAAAGGTAGATTGTAATATTATCCTTTTTTTTATCGAGTATCCTCTACTATAGTATCCCAAACGTCATAATTGAAAATCATAGTTACAATTTCCGCTCTAGTTGCAAAAGCATTTCCACGTGAACCATCGTAAATGAATCTGCTGATTCCGAAATTTCTGGCGTTCTCAAAGCCATTTGAAGGGTTCCATGCTTTATAACCTGTATCTCTGGCATAAATCATTCCCATCATTTCATCACGAGTTATCCAACTAGTACCTCTGGTTCCGTCTGATATCCCGCGTGACATAAGCAATTTACGAGCAGAATTATAATCATAGCCACGAGACTTTTTTATATAACGGGTAAATATTAACCAAGAATCCTGACGTGTTGCTAGACTATCACGCATGTCAGATGTAATATATCCTTTACTCTTAGCCCAATTCATTTGGTCATCTGCCCAATGAGCAGCATAGGCTTCTTTTGGTGCGACTGTTGCGAAACCTGCAGATAACATTACAGCTGCAGCAGCAACGGCCATGAATTTTTTAAGTTTTTTTAACATCTTTTCCATTCCTTCCCTATGTATTTGATACATATGCTATATTATTGTATTAAAATTATAAAGTAAATAGATATAATAGAATTTATGGTATTCTTTTAGTAATAATTTGTGAAGTTAACAAGAAAATGGAATTATATATGATGATATTTCTCGCAAAAGAATAGTTTGATAGGAAAAATAGGAGCCGTCCTGTTTGAAGTGCACCCCAATTGTTAGACACGAAAGAAAATTGGAGGTGTACTTTTTTATGGTTAAATTTTCACCAGAAGAAAAGAAGCGTCCGATAAACGAACGCCCCAAACACAAGGAAGGTAAAATCATTCCTCTTCGCATATTCTATTATAACCTTAAAACCCAATACATATTAATATAAGGTACACAATAGCAAAGGTAAACCATACTATGTAAAAGCAATGAAGCCTATGTATATGTGAAGTAAAAGTATATTGTCTTGTATTTGTATTAAAATTACTTAGTATTAGGAAGCATCCTTCTTCAGTATCTTCCTGGATAACAACATTTTGTGGTTGCTGATTTTATGAGACAAAATATTTTATAGTATAGGGATTTTATTTTTTTGCTAATTTATTTAAGGTGTTTAAATCTTCTGCTAAGCGTTCTTGAGCTCTTTGGATTTCTTCAGATGTAAGGTCACCATTTTTCATTTTATATTCAAGCCATTCAATATAGCCATTTCCTTCAGTTGGGGTAGGGCAAATATTATCAGTGGTTTTACCTATGGACATAATCGTATTATACGATTTACTATTATTATCTTCTAGCTCTTGAGCGAACAAATAAAGATTTCCTAATTTATCCATAGACAAAGAATTATTATTAGAAAATACAGCTTGTGAAGAAGAAAGGTCAACTTTCCATTTTAGCGAACCATCAGGATTTAATACGTGTATCCCATCGTTTCTCACTCCAGTATAGATTATCCCATTATTATCTAGAAGTGGAGAAAGAGTAACCAAATTATTAGTCGGGTATTTCCATTTGATAGATCCGTCTTTGTTTAATGCAAATAAATTTTTAGTACCACCAACATATATTACTTCATCTTTTTGGGATATGATAGGAGTTCCATATAAATTTTCATTTAAGTCCCATTCAGCTTGTATCGTCCCAGATGGGGAGACAACAAGTATTTTTTTAGAAAGGGTAATATAAATTTCTCCGCTTAAACCTATAGAATAGTTACCTTTTATCTCTTCAGGTAGTTTAAGCTTCCATTTTTCTTCACCGTTATTTTTATGTGCATATAAATAACTTCCAGTTATGGTATAGATTGTTCCGTCAGCAGCAATTAAATTTCCTGTAGAATATAAAGTGCTCCTCCCTAACATACTATTAGATTTCCATTTAAGTGAACCATCAGGATTATATGCTTCTAAACTAGAACCATTAGTACTATAAACATAAATAGTCCCATCTTTTCCTATAGCAGGAGTTTGATAAAACCCTTTATTTTGAGACTTCCATTTAAGTGAACCGTCAGAATTTAACGCATACAAGGGGCCAGCAGAGAAATAGATAGTATTATTTGCCCCAATAGATGCTGGGGATTTTATATTAGATTCTTGAGATGTATATTCCCATTTAAGTGAACCATCAGAGTTTAACGCATATAATTTGTGATTCATATTCCCAGCATAAATAGTTCCGTCATTTCCTATTACAGGTTGTCCTAGAAATGAATTCATACCAGTTATTCTATATTTCCATCTTATGTTATTTACATCCGTACCGTTATATGGTGAGTTGTTGGACCAATTATAAGCTAAAGGTTGATGTGCTCTAGAATCATATTCTCCTTGTTCATATTGAGAACCTTGTGGGAAAGAATTCTCGTATTTTTCTTTTTCGGCACTAATATTAGAAGAATGCGTAAAAGAAGTAATTAGTATCATTACTAAGCTTAGTAATATAAATTTTATTTTTTTCATTAATATACTCTCCTTTTTTGTTTTAATTTTTATATTTTAACATTTTTATATAGAGATTTAAATAAGAGAGAAATTAATGAGAATTTTATTATTTATCTGTACCGCAATTTTAATAAAAAAAGTGCTAACAAATTTGCAAACGAACTTGCTAACACTTATACAGAATAGACATAAATTATCGCTGATATGTCGTCTTTACAAATAGTCTTAATCAGTTAAATCACACTTATACGAAACGCTCATAAAAACCGTCTTAATATCAAGAATATAATCACCCAGATATTCCTTTACTTTTAAGACGGAAACGAGGCATGATATTGATTTCTACCTCAGAGTTTGCGTCAAATAATAAAAAAATACGGTTTGTAAAACTAAAAATACAACAAGCTACAACCGGTATGAAATGGATTAAAATATTTAGAAATTTAAAAGATGATTTTCAAATAGGGGGAGAGGTGGATTTAGACCATATTCTCCAATATCCGAAAGATTATATTGTAGGGGAAAATAAAAGGGTGTTATTTCCATACAATGAGAGAATTTATAAAGTTCAAGGTACTAAAATAGAACCGGGTATAAAAGTAAAGGAAAGAGAGTATTTATTTAAAGAATTTCAGCGTAAATTCTCTTATTTCACAATACTTCCAGAATGTAAAAAGATAGCAACAAATAACAAAAATGAATTATTTCCTTTATTTGCACCAAAAGGATTAGAGACATTAACATTAGAAATTTGGTCTGAAGATATAGTGCTGGAAATAGAACAAGCATTACTTGAGAGTCAAATTGTTTTGACTAAAGTTGGTGAAAATTCTTATGTATTGAATACAGATTTTCCAGTGTTATTAAAGATTGTGAGATACAATATTGAAAAGGTGTTACAAAATCCATATAAAATGCAATATTGCCAAAAATATAAAACAAATCTTGTAGATGATGTTACGAAAGCTGTCTATGCTACCGCGGGCGAGCGCAGTGATGCGACATTAGCATTAATCGCATTGAAAAATTGTGATGGACGCGAAAAAATTGATCCAAAACAAATCATTAGAGAGGGATTTTCACGAGCAAACCGTATTTCAACATTTATTAATTTATTTATAGGCCAAAGTGTATCTCGTAAAACAATTGTAAATAGTGTTTTTAGTTTATTAGAGCAAAAAGGATTTTTGAAGCGTAGTTGGAATAAGATAAATTTACCTTGTATATATGTTAATTTATCAATTGAACGAATATCGAAATTTGATTTCTTACCTATTCTTTCAAAAATAAAAGGAAAAGAAATTTTATATAAATTATATGGGAATACAGAATGGCAAACGATTGATTACGTATTATTAAATATAAATAAACATAATGCATTTTTACCACAACCATCAAAGAGAAATGATATGGAAGCTCTTTTTAAACAATATGTTTCCGAAACATTAATGGAAATTGTACAATATGCAAAAGAACAAAATGAACAAGTTTATTTCATTGTAGATGCAAATTTGAGAAGGTATTGGATAAAAGAGTTACAAAATAAAGAAATTAATACAGATATTTTACCTGATATTGTTCCAGAGGTGTTAAAGGTTCCAAATTTAAATATTATTAGAATAAATACAGGTTTTGATGTACCAAGTTACGGTGTAATAGAATGTGATGATGCTTTAGATAGCATTGGCTTATATGCAGATCAAAAAGGGATGTATTATAGCACTGGTGAATATTCACTTAATTGTAGTGGGATTTTTCAGCGATATATACTTGAAATTCTACCATTAGGTGTAAAACCTGT
>Ga0102589_1005338_pt1 | contig 11345 bp, 13 predicted proteins | sample AraplaMF_Col_mLB_FD_76858 | JGI IMG/M metagenome (GOLD analysis project Ga0102589, IMG submission 76858) | Arabidopsis root microbial communities from the University of North Carolina, USA - plate scrape MF_Col_mLB | ecosystem: Host-associated > Plants > Roots > Endosphere | place: USA... | reverse complement strand
TTGGTCTGGAAAGAGTAACAGTTGGATGTGGTCTTGGGCTAATGAGAATGTGGCTGATTATGCAAGAAGTAAGTCTAACTGTTTGAAAGATTTACAAAAGATTACAGGAAGTGAGGTTTTTATAAATTCACTTTTTGAATGCGATCAAGAAATGGCGTATGAGCTAGCAGCCTTTTCCATTGAATATTTAGATGCAGAAGGAATATATATAGCACCAGGTGAGAGAAGTGACTTGTTTATGGCTGTTATGTTACCGAATGGATTGTAAGTAGAGCCTACTAAAAATATAGATAAGGTCCTTTAAAAAATAATAATAAAGTAGGAGAGATATATGGAAGACATTTTTTTTATGGTACTGTGTTTTTTTATAGCCTGTGGAATTATAATTTTTGGAATTATAATAGATAAAGAAACTTTTAAAAAGCAGCGTGTTAACTCACTGCTATTTTCTTTATTAACACCATTCCCAATCGTACTGTCTTTCAGTTTTTATTTGTTTAAGGTATTTTCGATCGGTGTAGGAGCAGCTATATTATATTCGATTTTTTATGATGTATATAGTTATTTTTAGTTATAATTTATTATTACTTAGTGTGTAAGTACTTGAGAGGTTAAGAAGAAAATAATTATTGATGATAATATAGAGATTTGTAAAGAAAGAAGAGCTGAAAGTGGCTCTTCTTTCTTTTTGAATCGTGATTCAATGAATTAAATTTTAAACGAGACATTACAAAATGGAACAAGTAAATCATACACATACGATGGATTTGGAAACCGTACTAGTGTTAAAATGGAAATCGTCCCCCGCTAAATAAAAGCGATTATTGAAAAGGGTGAGTGATTATGAGGTTTTTTTTAAGTGGTGAATTAGAAGGAGACATTGCTGAGGAATTTATAAATATAATTTCAGAAATCAGTAGTGACCTTGAAAAATTAAATAGTAATAATTATGGTAGCGAAGTAGAAGAAATAGCTATAATCCCTATAGTAGTTAACATAACTCCGGAATATGAAGATGCGGGTTTTCATAAAGAAAGAAAGCTCTTTAAAAGGAAGAGTAAAGAAGCAGATTTTAGATTAAGGATTGATTATGAAACATTTTTGTTGGCAGATTATTCAGGGAGAAAAATATTAATAATCAAAAACATTATTCAATCTATTAGGATATTGGGTAAGAGGGCAAAGTCTGATTTTAATGCAATAAAGTTAGAACAAGATATTTTACAAGTTTTTGATATTAAAGCGAGTTTTCTCGAATTATGATAGATTTTCTTTTAGATTTGTGTGCTTTTTTTATAGGTATTAGTTTTATATGGTTAGGATTAAAAATAGATAAAAAGACTTATAAAGAAAATCGTATGTTTATTGCATTGTTCAGTTTGACAAGTGCGTTTCCAATTATTCTAACTATAAGTTATTATTTGTTTAGAATATTTTCGATAGGTTTAGGCGTTATAATAGTTTATTTATTCTTTACTGGAGAACTTTCGTGAGAAGGTGTGAAGTATGAGGGGAAATAAATAGAGAAATGATTTTTAGAAAGAAGAGCTTATATAAGCTCTTCTCTCTTTATATATGTCATGGTGATGTAAAAAATTATTTTTAAGGAGAAACCATGGACACATACATTGAAATACACAAACCTGCAACGGAAAATAACGAATATTTTCTAGTGTTAGATGAACATGATAATTTTGAAAATGAGTATTATATAGTATCTTTACGTTCGGAAAAGCAAGTATTTGTTTGTTATGCGGAAGAACGTATTATGGAATAAATAGCAGTAGGAGTATAAAATTAGAACTATTTATAAGTGCATCACAGTATTATTTAGATAACTAATGTGCTTATTTTTTATGAAATAGATTTGAATGTATTAAAAGTGTTGTAGTAGTAACTACTATGCTTTTTTTTTATCGTTTTAAATATCTTTCTAAAAACTTAAAAGAAATAGAGCCTCGTCTTATTATTAATAAAAATAAATGAAAGTAAAAGGGAAACAGGTAACGGTTACGTATGTGAAGAAGAGAAGATATATATCGAATGGGTGGTGAAATAATGCATGATTTGTTAAAAGATGAAATTTATCGAGGAGATATTGAAAATGCGATAGCACATGCAAATAAAATAAGTATTGAGGAATTAGAAGACTTATTAATGGAATGGTCTTTTAATGAACCTAATATTATTGTATACACGTTCTTGACTAGTTATTTAGAGAGTCGAAGTGATGCTAGATTACATTCACTAGCATCATATATTTTATGTCACCCACTATGTCATTTGGAAGGTGCATATTTAGCTGCTTTTTATCATGCAAAGAGGTGTATAGAATTGGAGCCTAATAATATGCAATATAGAGAGTTTTTATTGTTTTTTGCTGGTATTCCAGAGAATGTTTTTGAAGAGAAATCAGCTATGAATTGGGCAAAAGAAATATTAAAAGATGACCCAAATAATGAAGTAGCTAAAAAGTATATAAAAGAGAATTTATGAAAAGTGGATGTTCAGCTGAATATTTAAATTCATAATAGAAACGTGATTTCTAAAAAGAAGAGCTGACGTAGGTTCTTCTTTTTTTTATGGATTATGATCCAATGCACTAACGTTTTAAACACGACATTACAAGAGGGAAGAAGTGAATCTTGCATATAGGATAGTTTTAGAAACCGTACAAGTGTTAAAGTTGTAGAGAGTGGAAAAGAAATAAACTCTGTAACAGCAACATTCAGTGATGGGAAGCAGCTTGGATCGATTGTAAAAGTATAAATAAAAAGAAGGTTTCCAGGAGTGATAGGAATTAGATTATTATTGATTCATTGGAGGTTTGTTAGTTGTGGGGAAAATTGTATTTAATCAGCGGATGGATTTTTCATGTGTAGAAGGGGAAATTCTCTGTATTACACCGGGAAATAAACAAGATATTATAATTTTAGTATTGGATAAAAAGGTTACAGACATTTATTATTATAAAATTATACACTCGTTGAAATCTGGCGTTTTGAAACAATATACTATAGAAAATAATCAATATTTTAACTTCATTCAACCTTTAGGAGAAAATTGGATTTTGGTTAAAAGTTTCGTTGAGAAAAAGGAAGATACAACGGCTACAATTTTTGATAAAAAAGGAAACATCGTTGCTTCATATTACTTAGGAAATGGAATAAAATATTTTCAAGTTGATGAAGAAGAACATTTATTGGTTGGGTATAGTGAAGAAGGTATATTTACTTCTGTAGAGGAATTGTTTATTTCAGATGAAGAGTTTGATTCGATAGATTGGGAAAATATATATGATATGAATAAATTTGAAAAGAGCGGATTAGCTATTTTTTCTAAGAATGGCGATTTAATTACTAATGAATTTAATAATTTAATAAAGAGATCTGTCTGTGATTGTACAGCAATACATATACAGAAGACAGGTGATATTTTAATGTCTTACTATAACGAGCAAGGAACGTATTCATTCACACAGATTAATAAAGAACGATGCGAACAAGTTATTCTGTATGAAACAACATTGAATCATACATCACTATATTTAAAAGTACAAAATAATATTATCTTTGGTGTAGATAACAATCAAATACATGCATATTCACTTGTAAATAAAAAATTAGCAACTCTGTTAACAGTAGATAGCGATGGAAATCCTATTCAATTTGAGTATATTTTTTCAAGGGATCAAACAATATATGCTGTTAAAGGGAAACGAATATTTTGTTGGGAGCAATATGGGATTTTAGAAGAGGGAGAATAAATAGAGAAGTGATTGAGAGCGAGCGTCAAACTTATTAAAAGTATAGAAGTTTGACGCTTATTTTTATGTTTAGAATCAATGAGAGGATTTTCATCTATATGAAAAGTATTATATGTAAAGAGTTAATAAGTTTTAAGTCTATTGTTGAAGCCTATCAGTTTAAAAAAATGAGTTTGGATTATAAACAAAATGTAATGTTACTAGTACAAGACAAGCAGAATCGACCTTGTATTATTTATTTGGATAAAAATAATGTAAATAGAAAGAGTTTCAATTTAAACGTAGATATCGATGTTGAATCTGTCCAATGTATGCAACGAATTGGAGAGAGATGGTTACTTATATTTAATTATGAAGAAGATAATGCGGTTATTTATAATTCGGACGGAAGTGAACATTGTAAGTTTTATGCCGGAGAAGGGATTCAAGATTGTCAGGTTGATGTGAATGAAGATATATGGGTTAGTTATTGTGATGAAGGGGTTTTCGGAGAGTGCCCAATTGGAGTAAATGGTATAGTTGCTTTTGACTCTAAAGGTCAATTGATTTTTGATAGTTATGATCAATATGTAGAAAGGTTTAATGTACCTCCTATAGATGATTGTTATGCAATGAACGTTATAGATGGAGACGTTTGGCTCTATTATTATTCAGAATTTCCTTTAGTTCAAATGAAAGATAAAAAAATTCATATGTCATGGAATGAAATAAATGTAATTAAGGAAATATGGTCGGAAAGTTTTGCGGTCGCTCAAGATAAAGTAGTATTCATTACTCGAGATAAAAAGTTGGTTGTTTATGATTTAAATAATAATCATGTGCATGATATGAATCTTCGTAATGAACTAGGAGAACCGATTCAATTTGTTACTTATTATAGCCGCGGATCTGTTATGTATTTTCAGACGGATGATACGCTGTATTATGTTGAGTTACTTAAATAAATATAAAAAGTGCACCCAACAATTCGGGTGCACTTTTTCATAACCGTTATATATTCCTCTTCATCAATTCCCCGACTTGCGTCGCAACATACTCAACATCATTATCAATTTCGTCTAATACGTAAGATTCTAAAATGCCCATTACAGCAGTTCCTAAAAATTTTAAAACGATGTGTGTATCAATGTTTTTATTCACTGACGTATTTGTATTTAGTTTTTTCTCTAGTTCACCCATGATAAAAGTTAGTAACTTTTTCTGAAATAATAATGTGCTGTTGCTTCTAAATAACGCTGCGAAAAATGGTTTGTGTTCTTTGAAGTATTCAAACCATATGACAGTTCCTTCTATATAACCTTTTGTTTGTTTTATATCGCATATTTCTCTTAATTGATTTAAATGGTCGTCCACAATTTTGTCTAATAAATTGTATTTATCTAGGTAGTGTAGGTAGAAGGTTTTTCTCCCGATGTTTGCTTTTTCTGTAATGTTTTTTACTGTAATTTCGTCAAAGCCATCTTCAATTAACATTTCTATAAATGCAGATTGAATTGCGGTTTGTGATTTTATAATTCTTCTATCGATTTTCTCCATATGTTCCTCCGTTCTTTAATACACAAATCTTGTAATGTGTGTATTAATACTCGAATAATTAAATGTGGTCATTGAAACGGATTCATGCTCACTTTATTATAAATATACACGTGAGTATTAACTCTCACAAGTGTAAAACAGAAAAATAAAGGTGCTTTGAATATAGCGGTTACAAAGAGAAGTGTATGATAATGCGGGAAGATTACAAGTAAGAAGAAAATCACTTTGATTTGCTTACTATTTACGTTCTAGGCACATAACAAGTTATAATAGAAGAAATCAATAAGGAGGCTAGCAGTGAAAAATTTTCGTTATCTCAATATATTCACTATTTTAATTGTATACACACTACTCATGTTTTACATCGGCTGGAACGGATGGGTTTGGCTCAGTACGGTGTTCGGCTGGGAATCTTGGGGATATTACGCTTTCGTAGTTGGCTTCATTTCATATGCGTATATTCTCGTACAAGTGTTTAAGTTCTTGCCATTTTTACGAACGGTCGGTTCAATTTGGTTTGCGGTCATACAATACGCACTTATGTTATTACCGTTAGCTGATATTATGGTCTTTCTTTTACAGTTTTCAGTGGAGAAAGAAGCGGCAATTATTTGGACAGGATCGGCCGTGTTACTTGCGTTCATCTTAATTTTTGCGTATGGAGTATTCAACGCATATAGTCCAGTAGTAAGAAAGTACGAAGTGCACATACCGAAAAAAGTAGAAGGGCGTAAAAGTTTACGCATTGCGATGGCCTCTGATATGCATTTCGGTAAACTGTCTGGAGTTGCTCATTTAAAGAGACTCGTTCGTCATGTAAATGAGATGGAGCCGGATATTATTTTATTGCCAGGAGATATTATCGATGATCATCCAGGTGTGTTCATTCAAAAAAATATGGGACCAATTATGAAACAAATGAAAGCTCCATTAGGCGTATATGGTGTGTTAGGAAACCATGAGTATTACGGCCGAGCTGTTCCTGAGTTTTTACAAGAGATGGATAAGATTGATATTCGTATTCTTTTAGATGAAGTCATTACAATTGAAGATGATTTTTATCTCGTTGGAAGAAGGGATAAAACAGAGCGTGATCGTCAAAGCTTTGAAAATCTAATGAGTACGGTAGATAAATCGCTTCCTGTTATCGCAATGGATCACCAACCATTTGAATTGAAACAAGCAGCGGATGCTGGCGTGGATTTACTACTATCCGGTCACACGCACCGCGGACAAATGGCACCGAATCATATTGTAACGAGAAGAATGTACGAACTAGACTGGGGATACGCACAAAAAGGTGCATTCCACGCGATTGTTTCTTCTGGGTTTGGATTCTGGGGACCACCGCTTAGACTGGGAAGTAGATCTGAGATTGTTCAGGTTGAAGTTACATTTGAATAGGATTATGAAATAGAGAGCTGAGTGCTCTCTATTTTTAAAAATGAAAAAAGGCTCCATATAAGGAGCGCTCAATAAAAACAAATGAATTAAAACAAATAACAGACATTTATAATATACATAAAAATAAATGTAAAATCAATATATTTTTAATTATAGATATAAGAGGGCGAAATGTCCGTATTTACTCTCTTTGGAAAAAGAGATACTATAAGAAGACGCTGCTTAAAAAGGGGGATTTTAAGTGATCATATCAGATGTCATATACGGTGAGTTTAAAGTAGATAAAGTGTTAGAAGACTTAATTTTAAGTAAACCTGTGCAAAGGCTGAAAGGGATTCATCAAGCCGGAGCAAGTTACTTAATGAATGAGAAATGGAATGTAACGCGCTTTGATCATTCAGTTGGTGCTATGTTGTTAATTAAAAAACTTGGTGGTTCAGTAGAAGAACAGATTGCTGGTTTACTGCATGACGTATCGCATACTGCTTTTTCTCATGTGATTGATTATGTTTTTGATAGCGAAAATGAAAGTTATCATGAAGAAATATTTAGTTCTGTCGTGAAAAACTCGGAAATCCCGGCGATTCTTTCAAAACATGGTTATAACTATGAAGATATTTTGTTAGATGATTCGAAGTGGACTTTACTTGAAAGATCTGCGCCAGAATTATGTGCAGACCGAGTGGATTACACATTACGGGATATGTTTACATATGGATATATTTCTTTAGAAGAAGTTCATAGTTTTTTAGAGGATGTAATCGAAGTAGATGGGAAAATGGTCATTCAAAATATCGAAATAGCAGAATGGTTTACAGAAACGTATTACAAAGAGGTAATCGATTTCTTTATGAAGCCAATGAACATTTACGGAAACGATATGTTAGCTAAAACGTTAAAATTAGCTCTTCATAAAAAGGTTATTCATGCAGATGACTTTCTCCTTGAAGATTATGAGCTTATTACGAAATTGCAGCTATGTAAAGATCAAGAAGTAGATGCTTTATTAAGAAAAGTTCATCCAAGTATAGAAGTAAAAGAAGATAGAAATGAGTATGATCTACATCAGAAAAATAAAGTGCGTCTTATTGACCCGCCCTTACTTCGTGAAGGGAAAATCGTTCAGGCGTCTGTCGTATCAGAAAAAATAAGACAGATGAGCGATATCGCTTATGAAAAGGCGATAAGAGGGATGTATGTGAAAGTGATTTCTGAGTAAAAAAGGTAGAGCATCCAATAGGGATGCTCTACCTTTTTCTCATTAATGATCAAACCAATTCCAAACCTCAATATCTCCAAGAGTCGCATAGCGTACGTGCGGGGAGTTTTGTAATTTTAATAATTCTTTCGACGGGCCAGTAATGACCATTCCGTATACTTTTACGCCGTTATCTTTTACATATTTATAACGTTTATCTAAGTTCAGCTGATCCTCAGGAAGCATAGCTACTTTATTTACAGTTTTTTCATGCGTAGAAAGAATACGCATCATTTCAATTACTTTAGCCTCTTGTGTTTTCAGATTTTCTGTTTCATCATCAAGGAATCCTATATGTTCTGGAAATCCTATAAAGTCGCCCCCAGATAGGATGAAATCTTCTTCGTTTATTCTTTCTTGTCCCGTATCTAAAGCGTACCATACAGGAGTTGGAGGGATTTCTTGTGCTTCAAATACGCTATATAAAAGTGGTTCTAATTCTTGTAAAGTGTAAGGTTTGTCAAAAGATATTGCTACTTCTGCAACGGTTCCCTCATGTACCTTTGCGAGTGTATCCCAAACCTTTTGAGATGCATCTTTCAAATAATCACCTTGCTTGATTTTTGGATGAACAAAGTGGATGTTCGGTTGATAGTGCATATTCACCCAAGATTTATGTGTGATATTTAAAGAAGATAAGAAGCTGCTTGTTTCTATTGTACCGAGTGGCATTTCTTTTTTACCAATCGTTTTGACTAAATCAAATTGGCTGTTTGTTCGAAAGAAAGCTTCTACACTTGTTCCGCCCCCCATGACGCGGCTATTTGGGATAGTTGCTTCAAGTGCAAGAGAAGGAACATCTCGTATTTCTTTTAGTCGTTTATCATTATCAGCTTGAAAATAAAAGGCAGATAATGCTCCGCCAATCATATATATAACGATACAAATTGCTAGTATAAAACCAACCGTTTGTAATCGATGTTTCCACTTAATCCTCCAAAATGGAACTTTAAGATCTTTTGGAGGCAACCTTTTCTTTACTGGTTCACTCTTCGCAAGCAATTCATCCAAGTGCACTTCACACTCTTCGCAAGTCTCAATATGACTTTCTAACCGTTCTTGTTCATCATGTGTGAGAGTTCCTTTTTCGTATTTCTCCCACAGTTTTTTAAACTCTGTACAACCCATCTGTATCACTCCTTTATGCTTTTCGTTTCTTTTCGTCCTCGGTGTAATTCAATTTTTACTTTTGCTAACGAGAGGTTAGTCATTTCTGCTATTTCCTTATAGGAGAATCCGTAGTAATCTCGTAGTAGCAACACATTTCGTCTTTCGAGCGGAAGTGAGGATATACTTTGTAACCAACTAGTAATCTCATGTTTTACGAAATAAGAGTGTTCTGTACTTGGCACGTTTGGTAAATGGAATTCTTCAATTTGCGTTGTTTTATACTTCTTTTCTTTTCGGTACCAATCGATAAAGGCGTTGTAGGCGATTGTAAATAACCATGGCCTAATTTCCTCTCCTTTATAATAGTCAATATGGACGAGCATTCGGTAAAATGTTTCTTGCATGAGATCTTCAGCACTATGAGAATCTCCGGTTAGGGAGAGAAGATAGCGAAATAAATCTTGCATATGCTCTGAGTAAATTTCTTCTAATGATTGTTTGCGCTTCACTACATTTCCCTCCCTTCATACATAACAACGAAATACATATAAAAAAGTTACAATTTTTTATGGAATTATAGTAAAAAACGTCAAGAATTGGATAGGATTCTCTTTTATCATAATACATATAAGGCGGGTGAACAGAGATGGAAAGCTATGAAACACAAATTCAAAGGTCAATTGATTATATTGAGGAAGATGTAATGGAAAAACAAACGCTGCGTAATTTAGCACGTGTTGCAGGTTTTTCTGAGTCGCATTTTCATCGTGTATTCCAGGCGTTAGTAGGCGATACAGTAATGGAGTATGTTCGAAAGAGGAGGTTAGCCCGGGCAGCTTATCAACTTTCTCATACGGATGAAAAAGTTATTGATGTCGCATTTGAGCATGGCTTTCAATCTCACGAAACGTTCACGAGAGCCTTTAAAAAATTATTTCAAATGACACCAAGTGAATATCGAAAACAAGAAATTGAAACACCAATGTATTATAGAGTGAATGTAAAACAAAGAAAATTAAATCCATATTTAGGGGGCATACAAATGGAATATCGTATTGTAAATAAACCAGAATTTTTAATGGCGGGTTATGAGCTGAAGACGACAAGTAAAGAAGGAAAAAACCATCAAGATATCCCAGCATTTTGGCAAGAATATTTACAAAAAGATCTTGGAACGACGATTCCGAATCGTAAAGATACGAGCCAATGGGTAGAGCTAGGATTATGTACTGATTTTAATTTAGAAACAGGGGACTTCACTTATATTATTGGAATGGAAGTTACAGACTTTGAAAATGTACCAAATGCAGTTGCAAAGCGTACATTCCCAGCGGCGACATATGCAGTATTTACAACGCCGAAAGTTCCTCATGAAGAAATGGTATCGTCTATTCATCAAACGTGGAATGCTGTATTCTCAGAGTGGTTCCCGCATTCAGGATACGAACATTGCGGCGTTAATGAGTTTGAGCTATACGATGAACGTTCCCATGCAGATAAAAGTGAGTTCGCTCAAATTGAACTTTGGATACCGGTGAAGAAGAAATAATAGAAAGAAAGACCGTCCAAAAGGTATTTTTGGACGGTCTTCTTTTATTAATAGGTTGCTACTACTGTCGTATTTTGTAGTTAAGTCGATATAATGGGAGTTGTGTACGATATCATTTCATTTACTAGCATGCTACACTGGAAACACAAGTATAATCGTCGTTCCTTTTCCAAGTTCACTATCAATGGAGATCGTTCCGTTATGAGCATGAACGAGCTGTTTTGTAATGGCGAGGCCAAGTCCAGTTCCGATGTTGCTTTCTTCTGTATTCGTTCCTCTGTAATATCGCTCGAATAGAAGCTCTTTCGTTTTATCATCCATACCTTTTCCATCATCTGAAATAGATAGTGTAAATGAATTTGCATTTTGCGAAAGTTTTACGATTACGTTTGTTGTTTCATTATTATGTTTTACAGCGTTTGCGAGTAGGTTTTCGATAATACGTTGGAACCATTTTTCTTCAATAAAATATTGGATTTTGCTTGAACTTGGCACAAATTCAATGTTTTGATTTTGTAGTGTCGGGTTATTAATAAATTGTAATAATACTTTTTGGACGAAATGATTAATTTCAACATTTACGTGTTGCGCAGGCAGAGTATCATTTTTTAATTGATATGTTAAGCTTAAGTCGTCAATTAATGTAGTCATATATTGAGATTTTTCTTTCATTACATGGCCAAATTGTTGAATGTCTTGATCAGTCCAATTATATTGCTTCG
>Ga0102589_1005334_pt1 | contig 11353 bp, 13 predicted proteins | sample AraplaMF_Col_mLB_FD_76858 | JGI IMG/M metagenome (GOLD analysis project Ga0102589, IMG submission 76858) | Arabidopsis root microbial communities from the University of North Carolina, USA - plate scrape MF_Col_mLB | ecosystem: Host-associated > Plants > Roots > Endosphere | place: USA... | reverse complement strand
ATATACCATATATTCTGCCAAAAATACCATGGCTGAGTTTAGGAATGAATATTGTTTACCTAAATCATTAATTGCTCGAAAAATATCAATATTGAATTGAGAAAAAGACATTTTCAAATCCCTCCTTTATAGTAAGGTGTATAACTGATTGCCATATACCTTCATTACATGAATAATTTTGATTATTGTACTCATCTAAAAATACCAACCTTCTTGTACGTTTATAATTTTATTATGGGAAAAAAGGTTTAAATGAGACCTAACTACTTCTTAAATATATGAATGTACAGTTTCTTACTCTAACATGACGTTTTCACTTAAAAAATAAGCGGCATACGTACGTATATTTCGACTAATGTTTTTAAACACGAGCTGAGAAAACATCATCTTACTTCCCCTCCCACGCTTTTTTTACTTTCATAAAAATAGGTATCACCATGAGTATGACATTTCCATCTCCTTCTTCTTTCTCACTATAATAAAAAAAGAAAAAGGAAAACATCGAACTTCCTTACAAACATTCGTGTATTCTTACAATTTTGTCATTTTTCTCGTCATTTTGTAAATGTGTTCATCACCTTGCCTTTCGCTATTTTCAAAAACTCTTGTAACACTGGGTTTATATTCTTCTTTCTGTATGCAACGGCTAGTTTCGCAACAATTTTAGAATCACATATTTCTTTGTAAACAACTTCTGATTGATATAATTTATTTGCAAACACCTATCCGCTATTAATTAAATAAGAATATATGTTTCTAATACATGTTTTTGATCCTATTTTAATAGATATATTTAGATAGAAAGTGAAACAATTTGATTTTTGGTTATGCTAGTGTCAGTACAGAAGAACAAAATCTTGATATGCAAATAGATGCTTTGCAACAATATGGTGTAGAAAGGCCATGTCAGGAGAAAATGACAGGAATAAAAAAAGATTATCCGCAAATCGAAGAGTTACTAAAGGTATTCCGTAAAGGCGATAAGATAGTTGTTTACAAAATTGATCGAATTTCTTAATCTACAAAACAACTAATGGAGTTAAGTGGAAAATTCAAAGAACCAGGTGTAGATTTTATTTCTATTCATGACAGCATTGATACATCTAATGTTATAGGGAAATTCTTGGCAAGTATTGCAGAATTAGAAAGAGATATTATTAGCGAACATACTAAAACAGGATTAAACGTAGCTAGAACTCGTGGGAAAAAAGGAGGAAGACCGCAAAAAACATACAGATAAATTTGAAATAGCTCTTAAAATGCATCAAAGTAAAGAATATAGCATTAAACAAATTACAGAGGCTACAAATCTAAGTAAAACAACATTGTATCAATACACTAACAAATAAACTCATTACTTTTATAAATGTAGGAAATGTTATGAGGGGAAAAGAACTTCTCACGCCTGTACAAAGGGAAGAACTATTACATATTTTTGTTGAAATAGAAAATGAGCTAGCATTGCATTACACATTTTCTATAGAGGATCTTGAAATCATTAATCAACATCGTAGAGATCATAATCGTTTGGAATTTGCTGTTCAACTCTGTATATTAAGATATCCTGGATGTACTGTTACGAATATGCCAGCAATTCCTGAAAGACTCTTAAAGTTTGTTACCAAACAAATTGGTGTAGACCACACGTTCTATGAAGTATATTCGAAACAAGAACTTACTAGGCGAGAGCACTTAGAAGAAATACGTAAAGAATATGGATATCTTTACGTATTAATCATTTAGAACAAGATATCCCAGAAAACGCAAAAAAATTAAGTGCTAAGCTAAACAATATGTTACCACGTATGAAACTAACAGATTTACTGTTAAAAGTATCGAATTAGACTAAATTTGAACAGCAACTGATTCACGCATTAACAAATAAATCGCCTAAAGGCGATGAAATTATTAAATCCCTAGCTGCAACGATGGCCACGGGAGCTAACATTGGTCTAACTAAAATGGCAGAAACTGATTTTATTGTTTCTGCCGGAAAAGATAAAATGTTAGTCTGACTTTAATTTAAAACCAGCGGTAGTCTTTGACAAAAATAAAGTCCTAGACTGCTACTGATTTATTGGACTAGCGTAATCAATTGTCACTTATCATTATTGGCTACTTTCAGTTTCACATTCATTATTTCGTCTTCCATACAGTTATCCCGAGTATCGCCATAAGCGACATAACTGTATCCTATTTTGCTCACTCTTAGCTCCGTTTTATGTTTAGTCTGCTCCTCTCTCTTTGACGAACAACCATAATCCAATTGCAAAGAAACACAAAATATAGGCGATATCTATCGCTAACGACATAGGTAAGCCAGCTAATTCCGATTTATATGGTGACGTGCTCCAATAGACACTTAAATCATCATGATGAATAAATAGAATGTGTGTCCATGATATAGATACGAGACTACCACCAAATATCATTTGTAAAAAGTATAGCACTAAGCTACTTCCTACTGCAATAGCAGCTGATCTCGTCCACACGCCAATCAAGGATGCTAGACTTGCATATATGCAACATTGCAATACGATTGCTCCGATAGAATATATAACATCCGTCATGTCGCCCCATTGTATGTTTTGGGGCGACACCAGAAGATTCGCTAAAAAAGAAACAATGAATATATTAACAATACCCGTAATGATGAGCAAAATCATCGCAGCAATTTTTGCAACATACAACCGTGAACGCGAGGATGTATGCAGGAACAGTTGTTTCAGAGTACCATATTGATACTCATCCGTCCAAATAAGAGGTGATAAAACAATCGCCCAAGGTAAAATAACAAGCATTCCCGATAGGCCAAGCAAAGCATTTACCACTTGAGTCACTGTATCATCAGCCTTGATATTACTGGTGTATGCCCAAGATAACAGTACAGTCATCACAATAAAACCAATGTGTGAAAGAATAAAGATTTTTTTATTCACTATCTTCAAACATTCATTCCATAACAACTTAATTCACCTCACCACGCGCAGTTGTCCATTTTAAAAACTTATCCTCTAAACTCGTATGTGCCGGCAAGACCCGATGAACTTCCACCCTGGCATCACACAATGCTCGAATCAGCTTTGGAACTTGACCTTCATCAATAGCTACTGTCATAGTATGCAAACCGTTAGATAATTTCTTTGTCTGCGTATAATCCAATGCATGATGATCATCTCCAAACAAGTTAACCACAACTTCGCTTGTAAGCTCAACATTATCGACGTGAAGAGTGATATAGAATTTTCCATCATTTAACCCATCATCAATCCGCTCCTCTGTCACTAAGCAACCATTCTGCATAATAACCACTCGGCGTGCCATCTGCTCAATCTCAGAAAGTTGATGACTGGAAATCACAATTGCTACGCCCAAATCTGCCGCAATTCTATTCAAATAGTTCCGGGTTTCACGGACACCAGCAGGATCAAGTGCATTCATTGGCTCATCTAACACAAGCAACTTTGGCTTTCGCAGTAGTGCTTGTGCAATCCCCAAGCGTTGTTTCATTCCCATGGAGTACGTACTTACTCGCTGCTCAAGCGCATGTTCTATACCGGTTAGACTGGCTACCTCCAGCAACCAATCCTTACTCGCATTTTTGTGCAAACGCTGATATTGACGTAAATTTTCGTATCCACTCAAATAAGGATAGAATGCAGGTGCTTCAATCACTGCCCCTACATTGAAGAGTGCTTTAGAAAACTGACTCTTAATACTGTAACCTGCAATCTGCACGTCCCCGGCACTTATTGTGCTTAGACCAACTATCATCTTCATCGTGGTTGTCTTACCCGCTCCGTTCGCACCAAGTAGTCCAACAATCTCTCCCTCTACCACATCGAATGATATGTCTTGCACAATCAACTTGCCTTTGATTTCTTTCGTTAGGTGTTGCACCGATAGTACCGTTTTCAATTGTCCCACTCCTTACAATATAAGTACAGCCTCATTTCATGAATTCATTAAGAACAGTCTGTAAAGAAAAATCAGTTATGAGCTCATTTCTCTATAGTAATATTGATAATAATTTGAAGTATGTAACAATTGATTGTGATTTCCTACATCGCAAACCTTACCATTCTCTAAAACAATGATCGTGTCGCTATTCATCACCGTCGATAACCGATGGGCTATCACTATTCGTGTACAATTAATACTAGATAAATATTCATCTACCCGCGCTTCACTTATATGATCCAAAGCGCTCGTTGCTTCATCCAACACTAGTACGGTTGGATTATTAAGTAGTGCCCTGGCTAAAGCTATTCGTTGTCTTTGCCCTCCTGAAATATTCCTGCCCATTTCAGCCAAAACTGTCTGATATTGCATCGGCATCGCCATAATTTCATCGTGAATATTCGCTGCTTTTGCCACCCGCACTACTTCGTCCATAGTTACACCATCCTGGTGTAGGACAATGTTATCATAAATACTACGATTGAGTAATGATATATCCTGTGGCACTATTCCCATCTGTTTACGCACATATTGCATATCCAAATCCGAGGTTTCATGATTATCATAGTATATTTCCCCCGAGGTTGGTGTAAATAACCCAATCATCAAATGAGCTAAAGTCGATTTCCCAGAACCAGATTGTCCAATAATGGCTATCTTCTGCCCTAGCTTTATATGTAAAGAAATGTCGTTTATCACCTTCGGACTATACTTCGAATAGGAGAAGCTGACATGTGATAGTCTAATATCTCCTCTTACTTTCACTTGCAATTTACCTTCATTCTGCTCAATTGGAGATTCCAGTACGTCATGTGTTCTTTTCAAAATAGTAGTCGTAAGAATATATGAGTTTATCGTATTCATAAGACTTGATGATGTAGTGAAAAGTAGAGTCGCAATTGCTTGAAATGAGACAAGCTCACCAATCGTCATAGAACTGTATTTACCAGTAACTAACAGAACACCGATGCTTAGCACAATGAGTGGTGACATAAACTGCAATCCATTGCTAGTTGTTGTAATGTAGCTATTCAAATTTTCCTTACGGCGGTACACCTGCAATAAATGCTTGAATTTATTAAGCCATTGGGAGTAAACTTGCTGTTCTGTCCCTGATATTTTCACTCCCATAATACCGTACAACATCTCTGTCTGCACAGCTTGCACCTCTGTCGTTGCCACCACTTGTTGCTGATTAATCTCTGCTACATAGCGTTTAGTGAAAATGACCAACAAAATATTTATGCTTACCAGCAAAAATACAACCATCGCAAGCAATGGAGATGTGAATAACATATAACCTGACAATACAAATAACATGAAGCCATCCAATATACCTGTAATCAGAGTGCCTGAGAGCTGATTTCGGATTGTGGCCAAGCTATTCATTCGAAAAAGCATGTCCCCATACGAACGTAATAAGAAAAACGGTAAAGGCAACTTCAATAAATGTGAGAAAAAGCTTGTCTGCATCTCATAATCCAAAGCATTGTGCAATCGAACCAAAACACGACTGCGCGCGAATGTAATTAACATGTATGCCAGTAGAAAGCTGATTATAGATATAAAAACCGTTATAGATAAGCTCGAATTTTTCGGAATCATAATTTCGTCAATAACATGCTTCATGAATAACGGCATACCTACTATTAGGACTTGCAAAGCCAGTGTAATAAGAAAAACATATACGAACAGATTTTTATGTGATTTCACATAGACTAAAGAATTTAACCAAACATTCTGATCCTTCTCAACGTCGAGTCGTTCTGTTAAATCCACTGTCATCAAAAATCCAGTAAATTGCTCGCTGAAGCTCTTTAATGACAGCTTGATTCTTCCAAAACGTGGGTCAACAATACGAGCATAATTGTTATCTATCTTTTCAAGAACCACAAAATGACCTTGGTTCCAATGTAGAATTGCTGGTAAAGAAACTTGCTTTAATTGATCAATATGTTCGATACGATAAGCTTTAGCGTCAAAACCTAGACTCTCAGCAATTCTCTTTAATTGCAATAGTGTTGTACCATCCCGTCCAACGTCCGCCCTTTCACGTAGTCTAGATAAAGAAACTTCCTTTTGATAGTAGGCTGATATCATAGCAAGGCAACAAAGTCCACACTCCGACTGATGCATCTGCTCGACATACGGTACACGCCGACGAGCCATTACATTCTCTCCCTTCTACTTTGATTTATAATCACACAATTTATCCAGAAACATCAGAGAAAAATTTATCATTCTCCAAGTTCAAAATGTTAGGAACTTTTTCCGGAAATGCCTGCTTTAATAGACCAAATCCAATACCTGACAGACCACCCATTAACCCTTTAATATCAAAAGCACGATGGACCCCCGTGTTATTCCATTGTTGATTATTTAGAAGTCTGAGCAGATACGCTCTGACTACATTGATAGTATCCTCATTACGATCAAGAACTGAATTAGCATAAAGTAATATTTCTAATTGTCCAAAATCGCCGTGACAATAAACAGGTTCTGTCCCAAAACCTAATTTAAGAGTTGTTTCAAGAGCAATATTAATTTCTTGATCAATATGTGCGTCCCAATATCCATTTTCCAACAATCGTAGTCGAGATAATAATATGCCCGGCGCACCATGACACCATGTAACCCTTGCAGTATCATTAGGAGTAACCCAATTTTTCAATTCAGCACAATAGTTTGCACGCTCATACTGTAATCCTTTTTCAATATATTCAATGTACTCTGCACGTTGAGTTACCCTGTATAACGATGATAATGAAGCAATAATTCCAGATACGCCGTGAGAATACCCCACATAGGGTTTACGATTCGGTGTCGTCAACCAAGCCATGCTACCATCTGGCAATGTTTGTGCATTCTGAAGCAAATGCTCCGCACATTTCTCCGCACCTTGCAACGCTTCTGTCCAACCCGTTCCATGATATATATGTAAAAGTACATCAATAGCTCCAGCTGCACCACCTATATAATCGAATGCGGTGTCTTTATCAACGAGTTCACAATAATAAGGAAGGTATTCTTTAACAATTTGTAGTAACTCTTCATCATTCCATAAGCGTGACAACTGATAGGTAGCAAATACGCCACCCCCGATGCTACCAGCTTCAAATGCTCCAATGTTCAAAGATACAGCATTTGATCTGCACTTATCCCTCATAATTTCTAGCAACGGCTGCAATGCTTTTCGAGCTATATTTTTATATTGGTTATTTGCAGTCAGTTCAGATAAATAACCTAAAAACAACGCAATTCCACTATTCCCATTATAAAGGTCATTTCCTACTGGAATTAGTCTCAGTTTTCTCTCATCCTCACCACTGGCTACTAAACCAATCCATGTTATATCATCAGCTGCAGTATTCGAAGGTATAATTGCCGATTGAACCAAATTTTCTCCAATTGCAGTAGCTAATCGGACATACTCGGCTTTCCAATTAGATCCTAGCGCATCGTTTGAATCTTTTAATTGAATTTCAGGAATACGATAGGAATAAAGATCTGGCTTAGATGCTAAAACAGACATATTTAGTAATTGCAACTGTTCTTTTAGGTCCTTCTCGCCCATTTTATCGATTTTATTTATTACAATGTCTATACCTGATTGCTCAAATAACTGCGGAATTCGTTCACCATTAGATGCCCAAGCATCTCTTTCAGACGGACAGGTGTAAAAGATAGGGATATCCCCATCTTCAATATCACGCATCTCGTAGGGAACAAATTTTAAATGTTTAGGATCAGCTAAGCATTGCAACCATAATCGATGCAAAACAACTTTACGATCTAATTCGTCTCGCAATAAATCAGGATGATATAGCGTACGCATTAGTTCACCATATGCTCTAGTATTTCGCACTATCACTCTAACTCTAACATCGTCAAACTCTCGAATCATTTCTTTCAGTCTGTGCTTATTCTCCATCATAATCCTGTATGCTTGAGCAAACCCCTGTTCAATGTCATTAATATATCGATAACTATCTACAACTTCGTTATTATAATGTGGAAGGTTATGAGTTTTTCCTGATTCCCCCATACCTCTTTCTAACCTCATTCGATCCGTTCCTCTATCAACGAGACTCACTGCATTCGGTACTTTTTTTCCACCGGATCCAAAAATACCGCTAATGTCAAAACCTGAGTACGTCTCTGAGTTATAAATGTACTGTGGTAACATGCCAGAAGACATAACAGAATAATATAGAATTTCATAGGCATGACCATTGGCGTCATGTTCAAATTCCTTCTTACTTATATGTCGATGAAATAAGGATTCTAGATCAATTACAACAGGGCTAGATCCATGCGCAATAATATTCTCATAATGGAAGTCCGTAGCGTTAAACATGTACATCATAGCCAAGTTTACGCCCATATTTTTATAGAATTCACTAATTTCTTCAAGGGATTTGCACTCAGAAAATTCGACAAACTCTGTCCAGCCGTAACTTCCACAATCTATATTTTCTATTATTTTCATATACGGAACGCCAAACTGACGCATCCACGATAGAATTCGATAATATCCTTTATCAACCCTTAGTGAACGGGGTTTATATACCAATTTGCATCCTGTCGTAAACTCTAACATCGTTACACTTCGTCCATCATGAGTATCGCCTACACCAATATGTAGCCGAACAAGCTTGCCGAACTGCTTTACCTCAGGCATATGTGAAACAATTTTCGAATAGTCAGCCGTAAACCTATTTAACACTTCACTAACATGTGATGCCCATTTTTCAGTTATACGAAGCAATGAACGAATTAACTCAGGATATTCATTGGCCAATTGTCTTAAATACTCTTTGTCATGTAGCAAATTTTCAAAGTACTGGTACCTCTTTTCTGAAGTTTCTCCTTGTAGAAGTCCCTGATCACTTAATACGTTCAATTCCAATATTAAAGTTTTGTAGCTAAAATCTATGATTTTTTGGAATAAAGAAGGTAGCAGACTTTCAAAAAAAGAATTACTTGTATGTAAAATATGAGAATCTAAACCACGAATTGTTCCCTGCTTTTCCAATAAATCAATAGCCAGTAATAAAAAACGTTCAACGAATCCTGAAAATAAGGGCGAAGTAGTAGAGAAGCGGTCTTCCACCGTGCCTTTCAACAACTCTTCCCACTGATATTTCCAAGTTAAGTCATTTCTCTGCAAATTTATAATGGTTCCAACTTCTAGATTGGACACCTCTTTGAGGCTCTTTTCCAAATACTCTTCTTTATCATAGAAAAATTTTGACCAATATTTTAACTTGTCACTAGTATTTATCACTGTATAAAACAACCTTTCTATAATTTTAGGATACCGCCAAGATACGTGTAAAAATAGGTCATAGACTTACTTTTATTTCTAGAGGCGATTTAATGAGCTTATAAATATCGTTTCGTCTATTTTTATTAAAGAATTTGTCTATTATGGGTTAACCTTAATCATCCATTAGTTAGCTACTGAAAACACTTCGTTTCAATTGTATAATTAGGGTGTATGAAAATAAGTTCAAAATTTATAGAGAAAATCTTGATTTTTATTCAATTTGGAAATACAATTAAGGTTATAACTCAAAATCACATGTATCTTGGCTGTATCCCAATTTAAAAGTAGATAATTGACACACCTACATGGAACAGAGAGCATTCCAAGCTATATATTCAGCAAGCACCATTTACAATGCTTCGATAATATCAGCAGAATGCCCTCCGATAGAATCCATGTCAAACCTAAACGGATTACCACTCCGTTACTACTGTGAATCAACTAGCTCTAGAATAAAATACTATATTCCTTAAGATTGTACTAACATCTGATTGCAGCTATTTAGCTACAGATACCTATCCACGGAGTATAATCAGCTGTAATGGTAGCAAGACAATTTCCATCCGTAAAGCCTAGCGCTTGAGCACCACCAGCTACTGTATCCATCTCAGTAGCTGGTAATTCAGATAGCACGCTACCTACCGGATTATATGTAGTTGCATTAAGATTTTCCATTGCATAGTTATCTCCTGCTTGTTACTACTGTGAATCAACTAGCTCTAGAATTTTCCACATCCCAATAGCCAAGGAGTACAATCAGCCGTAATGGAATAAAGACAATTTCCATCCGTAAAGCCTAGCGCTTGAACACCACCAGCTACTGTATCCATCTCAGTATCTGTCAATTCAGATAGTACGCTACCTACCGGATTATGTGTAGCTGCATTAAGATTTTCCATTTGATTTTTCCATTGCATAGTTATCACCTCCTTGTTACTACTGTGAATCAACTAGCTCTAGAATAAAAACTGTATTCCTTAAGATTGCACTACTGATTGCAGCTATTTAGCTACAGATACCTATCCACGGAGTACAATCAGCCGTAATGGTAGCAAGACAATTTCCATCTGTAAAGCCTAGCGCTTGAGCACCACCAGCTACTGTATCCATCTCAGTATCCGTCAATTCAGATAATACGCTACCTACCGGATTATGTGTAGCTGCATTAAGATTTTCCATTTGATTTTTCCATTGCATAGTTATCACCTCCTTTCATAAACTTTATCCTGCCAAGCAGGACAAAGTTGTCCACCTCCATAAGATAATTGAATAATAGCTCACTAACTACCCACTTCATCTTCTATTTATATATTTAATCTCATATATTAAGAGATTAAATATATAAATAGAAGATTTCATTTTTATTAAATACCTAATCGTAGAAAGCGGATTCAGAAAACAATTTATTTAGAATTTATTCCAGTAATTGTTTATACCTCTTACATGGTTAATATTAACATGGAACATTATGGATAGTAAAGAGGTAATTTGTATATTTATGGAATAATTTAGCGGTTAGATAGAAAAGTTTTATGAGGAGAAGAACAGTTAAATGTAGATTTGGAATAAAGACTGCTCAAAAGTCGGCTGTAAACGTTGATTTTATACATAGAAGAGATCCAAGTATTTTGAGCAAAGATTAATGGTAGATTTTTAACGTCTATAACATCAGTTTATAAGCCAGGATCATATGTAGCTGTTATGAAAATTGGAGAAAATTATTATTATGGTGGCAGCTTTAAAATTTAAAAATAATGAAAGTTAATTTCACTAATGATAATATTTTTGATATGATTAATGTATAATAAAAACATAACTCATGTAATAGTCTAGGCGGTATACTTGACCAACGACCGCTTAGCTAATGAGTTATACCGCTTAGCTAATGAGTTATACCGCTTAGCTAATGAGTTATACCCCTTAGAAAAGGTACCTTGCAGCAGGGGTACCTTTTCTTTTATTTTCAGTGGTAAATTATTTTAAATAGAAGCTATATAGGGGTCACCATATCATTTTGTGTTAACAGAAAAATTTCAGCCTTAAAATCATCATTTAAGTATCTTA
>Ga0102589_1005333_pt1 | contig 11354 bp, 12 predicted proteins | sample AraplaMF_Col_mLB_FD_76858 | JGI IMG/M metagenome (GOLD analysis project Ga0102589, IMG submission 76858) | Arabidopsis root microbial communities from the University of North Carolina, USA - plate scrape MF_Col_mLB | ecosystem: Host-associated > Plants > Roots > Endosphere | place: USA... | reverse complement strand
TGCGGAAGTGAAGATTTTTATGCTTGCTTCTGTTCAAGAGAGAGCGGAGCGTAGACACCTTGAAAATACGAAGAAAGGCTTCGCTTCTAGTTTGGAGCAATTGAAAAAAGAAATTGCCGAGCGTGATAAATTAGATTCAGAGCGCGAAGTTTCTCCGTTAAAAAAAGCGGATGATGCATTGGAGTTAGACACAACTTCTTTATCAATTGAAGAAGTTGTCCAAAAAATTATGGATATTGTTTCTGGAGCGTTTGCAAAATAAAGAAAGAGGGAATCCTCTTTCTTTTTTTATTTTAAAAATATTAGTATAACAGAGAATAGTGAAACACTTTCCTTGACAAATAAGTCAATTTGTAAGAAGTTAGTAAAAGAAGAGGAACTGTCAGAATATATTCGCTATTATATTTTAAAACATACTTTATTCAAGGAGATTTTGCTGTATACTATTTATATAGGTTACTATATCTTCTATAAAGTGTAGGATAAACAATAGGTTGTTGTATGTATTAGAAGCGAGTATATGCTAAAACATTCTTATAACATGCAAATGAAAGCATTTGTTTTCATTTCGTGTATACATAAAAAAGCTTTGTCAATTCTGTAGGGAGGTATTTCCATGGTAGAGAAAATGAATGAAGAAGTTATGGATTCAAAAGTATTACAAGTGGGTGACGTTGTTACGGGTTCTGTAACAAAGGTTGAAGAAAAACAAGTTCTTGTAAATGTTGGATACAAAACAGATGGCGTTATTCCGATTAGTGAATTAGCTAACGTTCATATTGAAAAAGCGAGCGATGTTGTAGAATTAGACCAAACTCTGGAATTAAAAGTTATTAAATTAGAAGATGATGATCTTGTGTTATCGAAACGTGCTATTGATGCAGAAAAAGCATGGGTAGAGTTGCAAGAGAAATTCACTTCAGGTGAAGTGTTTGATGTTACTGTAAAAGATATTGTGAATGGTGGTTTAGTTGTGGACCTCGGTGTCCGTGGATTTATTCCAGCTTCACTTGTAGAAATGCACTATGTAGAAGATTTTACTGATTATAAAGGAAAAACATTAGCGGTGAAAATCGTTGAATTAGATCGTGAAAAGAATCGTGTTATTCTTTCACATAAAGCAGTTGTCGAACAAGAATTAGATTCGAAGAAAAAAGAAGCAATTTCTTCTTTAAAAGAGGGGGACGTTGTGGAAGGTACAGTTCAACGATTAACTGACTTCGGTGCTTTTGTGAATGTTGGTGGCGTAGATGGTTTGGTACACATTTCACAAATTTCTCATGATCGTGTTGCACAGCCTTCTGATGTGTTAACACAAGGACAAGGTGTTAAAGTTAAAGTGTTATCAGTTGATGCAGATACGCAGCGTATTTCTTTATCGATTAAAGCAGCACAGCCAGGACCTTGGGAAAACGTTTCTGCTGAAGTTAAAGCAGGTGATATTCGAGAAGGTGTAGTGAAGAGAATTGTTACCTTCGGTGCTTTCGTTGAAATTTTACCAGGTGTAGAAGGCCTTGTGCATGTATCACAAATTGCAAATCGTCATGTGAAAAACCCAAATGAAGTACTGGAAATGGGACAACAAGTGAAAGTGAAAATACTTGAAGTGCATGCGGCAGAAAAACGAATTTCTTTAAGTATAAAAGAAGCTATTGAAGAAAATAATGAAACAGAAGATTATAGCCAATATGAGCCGACTTCTGAATCTGCAACTTTCCAATTTAGTGATATTATTGGTGAACAACTGAAAAAATTAAAAAAATAAAGAGGGATACAAGTGGTAAGGGCGAAACGAAAATTAGAACATATTGAATATGCTCTTTCCACCGGACAGTCTCGTATACATGGCTTTCATGACATTGCTTTTGTCCATCAAAGCTTGCCAAATTCAAGTTATGAAAGCATTACATTTGAAACAAAAATCGGCGAACTTTCATTAAGTTCGCCGATTTTTATCAATGCAATGACTGGTGGTGGGGGAGATCACACATTACATATTAATGAGCAGTTAGCACATGTGGCAAAGTATCACAATCTTACGATGGCTGTTGGTTCTCAAATGGCTGCTTTAAAAGATGAAACAGAAGCCTCCTCTTATCGAATTGTTCGAAAGGTGAATCCAAATGGAATCATTTTTGCAAATTTGGGTAGTGAAGCAAGCGTTGAACAAGCGAGGCGTGCAGTTGATATGATTGAAGCAAATGCGTTGCAAATACATTTAAATGTCATTCAAGAATTAACGATGCCAGAAGGCGACCGAGATTTTACAGGCGTATTGGAGCGAATTGAAAAAATCGTAATAAGTTCACCGGTTCCAGTTATAGTAAAAGAAGTAGGGTTTGGTATGAGTAAAGAAACGGTACAACAACTAGTTAATGTTGGCGTTACAGCTGTAGATATTGGTGGTTATGGTGGCACAAACTTTGCCGCAGTTGAAAATGAACGAAGGCAGCGAATGCTTTCTTATTTTAATGATTGGGGCATTCAGGTGGCTACCTCAATAATAGAAGCGTCCTCTACAAATAACACCCTCTCCCTTATTGCATCTGGTGGTATACAAACGGCACTTGATGTAGCAAAAGCAATCGCGCTAGGTGCGCAAGCGACGGCTTTTGCTGGTTATTTTTTACGTATATTAATGAATGATGGTGTAGACAAGTTAATCGAAGAAATAGAACTTTTACATACAGATTTACAATTTATTATGACGGCCCTTGGAGCGAGAACGATTTCTGAGCTTCAGCGAGTGCCACTTATTGTGAAAGGTGATACGTATCATTGGTTAGCACAACGTGGAATTGATACTACATGTTATAGTCAGAGATAATACACTCTTACATCAGGATTTTTCCATGGGCTATTTGTTAATTATAAGGTGAAATGATTAATATATACACGAAACTTCAAGTTTCTAATCGTGTAGAAGCAATTAAGAAAGCGATGAAAATTGGTTTAATAACATAATGAACTTTGAGACGATGAAATGAAAAAACAGCCAACATTGGCTGTTTTTTCATTTCATTTTGTTTAATGCTGATTTTGTTTACGAGCTTGTTCTGGTGTATCAAGACCAGTTGCACCAGGATATTGTAATGATTGGTCACGATCTGATTCAACACGGCGTGATTGTTTTAACTTCTTTTCTTGGCGGTCTTTTCCCATTGTTGTATACACCTCCTTAATAGAAAGTGTTGCTGTTATAAGAAAAACTATGCAAAAAGAAGAAAAGGATTAGTTTTCATAAAAAGTTCCCATAATGGAAATGATAGGAGGGAAAAATATGGAGGGAAGTTATTTTTATTTCGTAGCATGGATGGGTTGGATTGTTACAACATTTTTTTTGAGAAAAGATGAAATTCGTTGGAAAGTCAGTGCTGTTATATTAATGTTTATTATTTGTTCCCAGATAACCGTATCTATTGCTTCTTTCACTATATCAGTAAATGCTCTTATACTTGGTGTTATTTCTTTTTTGGGGGTTGCTCTATATTCTATATGGAAAAAAGTGTACGCTTTATTGTCGGCACTTATTATTGCTATGTTATACACGAGTTTTCATTTATTAGAGGTGTACGACCCGATTTGGATTGTTATTGATCGAACCTTTATGTTAAGTGGTACTCTTGTGTATGCATCGATTTTATTACATAGAGATCGTTTATTGCGTCTATGTTCCTTGTATGCCGGAGCGCTACAAGGAGAAATATTGGTAACATTTATTTTTCGCAGGCTTCATTTTCCATACGAATTTGGTAGTTTGACATTTTTTGATATCATTGCTGTTTCTACGCTACTTGTAATGCTGATGTTTTATATCGTAAAAATATCGGCGTATAGAGGACTGTTTAGGAAAAAACATGTAAAAGAAAGGCAAGGGTAATACATGACTGAATATACATCAGCCATTTTATGTGGCGTCATAGCTGGAACGCTAACACGAATTTTGATGCTTCGTACAGATACGAGGCAGTATCCGACACGTTTACATGGAAAAATCATTCACGTTGCTATGGGGCTAATTGCAGCAGCTTTAGGAGCGATTGCTATTCCGTCTATTTTGAAGAAGGACTTTTCAGCAATCACCTTTTTGACGTTAGCTGCGTCTCAATTTCGAGATGTTCGAAATATGGAAAGGAATACGCTGCAGCAATTAGATGGATATGAGCTTGTACCACGTGGAAATACGTATATTGAGGGGATAGCCCTTGTGTTTGAAAGTCGCAACTATTTAGCGATGTTAACAGCGTTTGTGACAACATTTACATATATAGGATTTCATTCATGGATTGCTGGTGTAGTTGCTGGCTTAGTGGGATTCTTTATTGCAAAAACATTGATGTCTGGTAAAAGGTTACGTGATCTTGTAGACATTGAACATGCTCCTCTCCGTTTTGAAGGAGCAGGACTATATATTGATAATATTTATATTATGAATATTGGATTGCCAGCAAGACAAGAAGAAATTATGAAGTATGGAATGGGCTTTATTTTAAAGCCTAAGTCTATTGATGCAAGGGTAACGATTTCCAATCTTGGACAACGACAAGCAATCTTGCATGATGTTTCGGTTGCGTTAGGCGTATTTAGAGATTCTGGAACTCCAGCGTTAGTCCCATTGGCTAAACGTGATTTAGAAGATGGAAGGGTAGGGTTATTTGTACTCCCACAAGACCAAGATGTAAAAAAAGCGATTGCAGTAATAGGAAGTGTGCCAACGTTAGAAAGTGCTGTTCACATGTCATCAGAGGCCCCGAAAGGAAGGGGAGATATGAGATGAGGTTAGAAAGTTATATTCTTGCTGTAATTACAACAACGCCAGAAAAGTTCGCTGGTGGAGCGCCTTTATTTATGTGTGATTCAAAAGAAGAAATGGAATTTGTAGCAAATAATTTAGAAGCGATTTTAGACGGTATTGCACACCGCCTACAAGAGAATGTATATATTATTGTGAAACATTAGTAACGTGTGATATAATATGAGGTGTTTTGATACGATGAGAAATATTCTGGAATGCAAATCCCTTCTTGCACAAAGAAGGGTTTTTTACATAATAAACAGAAGCAAGTTGAAAGGATGAAATGATATGCCGAAACCAGTAGTGGCAATAGTAGGACGCCCGAACGTAGGGAAATCTACTATTTTCAATAGAATTGTTGGAGAGAGAGTTTCAATTGTAGAAGATATCCCAGGGGTAACGAGAGATCGTATTTACAGTGCGGGAGAATGGTTAAATCATGAATTTAACATTATTGATACGGGTGGAATTGATATTGGAGATGAGCCGTTTTTGACACAAATTCGTCAACAAGCAGAAGTTGCGATTGATGAAGCGGATGTTATCATTTTTATGACAAATGGTCGCGATGGTGTAACAGCTGCGGATGAAGAAGTAGCAAAGATTTTATATCGTTCTAAAAAGCCGGTTGTACTAGCGGTGAATAAAGTTGATAATCCAGAGATGCGTAATGATATTTACGATTTCTATGCATTAGGATTTGGTGAACCATTCCCAATTTCAGGTACACATGGATTAGGTTTAGGTGATTTATTAGACGAAGCAGCAAATCATTTTCCAAAAATTGAAGAGGAAGCATATGATGACGATACAATTCGTTTCTCACTAATTGGTCGCCCAAACGTAGGGAAATCTTCACTAGTAAATGCATTGCTTGGTCAAGAGCGTGTAATCGTAAGTAATGTAGCAGGAACAACACGTGATGCTGTCGATACACCATATAGTAAAGATGGCCAAGATTACGTTATCATTGATACAGCTGGTATGCGTAAAAAGGGAAAAGTATACGAGAGCACTGAAAAATATAGTGTACTTCGTGCACTAAGAGCGATTGAACGCTCTGACGTTGTCTTAGTTGTTTTAGACGGCGAAGAAGGAATTATTGAGCAAGATAAAAAAATTGCTGGCTATGCACATGATTCAGGACGAGCTGTTATTATCGTTGTGAATAAATGGGATGCAGTTAAAAAAGACGAAAAGACAATGAAAGCATTTGAAGAAAATATTCGTGCGCATTTCCAATTCTTGGATTATGCACCGATCGTATTCTTATCTGCGAAAACGAAAAAACGTACACAGACATTATTGCCAGTTATTAATGAAGTCAATGAAAGTCATAGCATTCGCGTACAAACGAATGTACTAAATGATGTAATTATGGATGCGGTGGCAATGAATCCAACACCAACACATAATGGTAGTCGCTTGAAAATTTTCTATGCAACACAAGTTGCAGTGAAACCACCAACATTTGTTGTGTTTGTAAATGATCCAGAACTAATGCATTTTTCATATGAACGTTTCTTGAAAAATCGTTTGCGTGAGTCGTTTGGCTTCGTAGGAACGCCAATTCGAATTATTTCTAGAGCAAGAGACTAATGGAGAGGATGTGATTTTATGAAAAAAATCACAGTAGTAGGAGCAGGTAGCTGGGGAACAGCGTTAGCGATGGTATTAGCTGACAATGGTCATGATGTACGTATTTGGGGGAATCGTTCAGAGCTTATGGATGAAATTAATATGAAGCATGAGAATAGTCGATACCTTCCAGGAATTACATTGCCAAGCACAATCGTAGCCTACTCTTCTTTAGAGGAATCGTTAGTAGATGTAGATACGGTACTTTTAGTTGTACCGACGAAAGCTTATCGCGAAGTATTAAGAAATATGAAAGATATTGTTTCACAGCCAATTACTTGGATTCATGCAAGTAAAGGAATTGAACCAGGTACTTCAAAACGTATTTCAGAAATGATTGAAGAAGAAATTCCAGCGCATCTTATTCGTGATGTTGTTGTTTTATCAGGGCCAAGCCACGCGGAAGAAGTAGGGCTTCGTCAAGCGACGACGGTGACTGCTGCTGCGAAGCGAATGGAAGCGGCTGAAGAAGTACAAGATTTATTTATGAATAGTTATTTCCGAGTGTACACGAATCCTGATATTGTTGGAGTAGAGCTCGGTGGAGCGTTAAAGAATATTATCGCATTAGCCGCTGGTATAACAGATGGCCTTGGGTTAGGTGATAATGCAAAAGCCGCTCTTATGACGCGTGGCTTAACGGAAATTGCCCGTTTAGGAAGAAAGATGGGTGGTAATCCGTTAACATTTGCTGGTTTAACAGGAATGGGTGACTTGATTGTAACTTGTACAAGCGTGCATAGCCGAAATTGGCGTGCAGGGAATATGCTTGGAAAAGGATATTCATTAGAAGAAGTACTCGATAGTATGGGTATGGTAGTTGAAGGTGTACGAACAACAAAAGCGGCATACGAAATGGCTGAGAAAATGGAAGTTGAAATGCCGATTACGTCAGTTTTATATGATGTACTATTCAATGGGAATAATGTGAAAGATGCAGTAGGATCATTGATGGGACGTGTTCGTAAACACGAAGTTGAAGCGATACCTGATTTATTATAGGTAAAAGCTGTATACGTGCAGAAAAGCGCGTATACAGCTTTTTGTTTTTCTGGGTCTTTTCACCATTTGTTTCTTTTTGCATACGATGGATTGTAACTTGAAGAGAGGGTGAAGGGAATGGATAATAACATTTTCAGTAATATTGAGAAAGAAGCAAAAGTAAATAAAGACGATATTTTTAAATTAGCGTCATCTGTACAAAATGCAAATTTACGCGATGAGAAAGTACTACGTCAATTAATCCATCAAGTCGCAGTAATGGCAGGGCGAGAGGTACCAAAAGAACAAGAAGATCAAATTGTAAAAGCGATTATTAATAATAACATGCCGACAGACTTTAGCTCGTTAAGTAAAATGTTTAAAAAATAAAGTATGGGAAACAAAGGACTTAAGGATTGCATACGATAGCTATGAAGAAACGGGGTTAGAGCTGTTTGTGGGCATATTTGGTCAACCGAGGCGAAGGGGATATATTCGCTTCGGTTTTATTTTTGTTTTTTTACGATTAGCTGTGAGCGGTAATATTTTGTCTTAAAGTTTAACTGAAAGTAAAGGAGTGAGAGAAAAAGGGATTTTCATTAATGGAAGCTTACTTTTATTGATTGTATAGAAATCTATTTTGATTTTTAGATATACAAGTTACTGCTACGAAAAATAAAAGGTGACCCGTACTCATATACTCTCTTTGCCTTTATATGACATGGGACTGCTCTCTCCCACCTAAAAAAGAATGGTCTTATATTATTTTTCTATTTGTTTAAAATTTTTAATTTGTTAAAATAATATAAAAATAGATTAATAATTAAGGGGTGTACATATGTCTGAAGGACTTATCAAAATGTGGTTTTCTTTAGGGGCTATGGGGTTTATGTTTATTGCTGTGGTTTTCATTTTATTAAGCAGACATAAAATGAAGAATAAAATTTTGAAAGGGATTACAGCGAGTATTGCCTATACACTTATGATTGTATCCGGGATTGTTATTTTCCTTGTAGTGTTTAGTGGACCGGTTGAACAATAAGAATGAATCATCACCACTCTTTGTTTTCAAATAGATTGTGAGGAGGTAGGTGCAGATGTGTAAACAAATTTTAATGGATATGAGTGAGAAAATAAAGGATGGATTGTCTGTGAAAAAAACTTATATTATTTTAATATTTTGTTGTATAAGCCTTTTATCGGGGTGTATGTATCCTAAAGAAAATTTGAAACAAAATGCTGTCCCTTATGAAGATCAATTGCAAGCTGTTCAAAAGGCAGTTAATACATATAAGGAACAAAATAGTGGTTTATTACCAATCAAAACACGTGATATGAACACACCGATTTATCAAAAATACCCCATTGATTTTCAAAAAATTGCACCACGTTATATACAAGAAGCGCCTGGGAATGCGTATGAAAGTGGTGGGGTGTATCAATACGTATTAGTAGATGTAGAAACAAATCCAACAGTGAAGTTACTTGATGTCAGAATGGCGGAACAAATACGAGATGTTCAGTTGAAGTTGCAAATGTATCGCGATGATCATCAATATCCTCCTTTTAAAAAGGTGATTGCAGATGGTGTTTATGAACTAGATTTCAAAAAAATGGGATATAAAGATGTACCACAAGTAAAAAGTCCGTATTCTGGAAAGGGATTACCGCTTGTAATCAATGAAAAAGGAGAGATTTTTGTTGATTACCGAATGGATTTATATGAAATATTACAAAAAAATGGAGAAGAAATGAAAGAGGGAGAAGATATTCGGGATATGCTTTTAAAAGATACACCATTTGTGCCTGCATACTCTTTACCGTATACAGTAAAAAACGGAGAACCAATTTTTTTTAAATGATAAGTCATGAACCTTTCTTTTAGCGAATAAATTCTAGAAGAAAGGTTTTTTTCATGTAATACAACTTATGATGAAAACAAAAAGTTTCTTTTTAAATAGTCATATGAATTTAGGACAAAATCATATGATATATTGTCCGCACTTCTAGAATCCTTTATAGGATAGGAAACATCAATGAAAGGTATTGTTTGTGAATACAAACTTGTATTATTCCCAAAAATTTCGAGGGAGGGAATCAATTGGAAAAGGTCGATATTTTTAAAGATATCGCTGAGCGCACAGGCGGTGATATTTATTTAGGGGTTGTAGGAGCTGTTCGAACAGGGAAATCAACATTTATTAAAAAATTTATGGAGCTTGTTGTTATTCCGAATATCGAAAATGATTCAGATCGTCAGAGAGCACAAGATGAATTACCTCAAAGTGCCGCTGGACGTACAATTATGACAACAGAACCGAAATTTGTTCCAAACCAAGCAGTTTCCATCCATGTTGATGATGGTCTTGAAGTAAATATTCGATTAGTAGATTGTGTAGGTTATACGGTTCCTGGAGCGAAAGGCTATGAAGATGAGAATGGCCCACGAATGATTAATACACCGTGGTATGAAGAGCCTATCCCGTTTCATGAGGCTGCTGAAATTGGAACGCGTAAAGTAATTCAAGAGCATTCTACTATTGGGGTTGTCATTACAACTGATGGAACGATTGGAGAAATTCCGAGAAGGGATTATATAGAAGCGGAAGAACGTGTTATTAATGAGTTAAAAGAAGTAGGTAAACCGTTTATCATGATTATTAATACAGTACAGCCATATCATCCAGATACAGAACAGTTGCGCCAGAGTTTATCAGAAGAGCATGATATTCCTGTACTAGCAATGAGTGTGGAGAGTTTACGAGAAACAGATGTTTACAATGTACTTCGTGAAGCTTTATTTGAATTCCCTGTTTTGGAAGTGAATGTGAATCTTCCAAGTTGGGTCATGGTGTTAAATGAAGGGCATTGGTTACGCCAAAGTTATCAAGAAGCTGTTCAAGAGACGGTTAAAGATATAAAACGCCTGCGAGATGTAGACCGCGTTGTCTGGCAGTTTAGTCAATATGAGTTTATTGATCGGGCGAGCCTAGCTGGGATTGATATGGGGCAAGGTGTTGCGGAAATTGATTTATACGCACCAGATGAACTGTACGATCAAATATTAAAAGAAGTTGTAGGAGTAGAAATTAGAGGGAAAGACCATTTGTTAAAGCTTATGCTTGATCTTTCTCATGCAAAAACGGAGTATGATCAAGTTTCAGATGCTTTAAGAATGGTCAAACAAACAGGATATGGTGTGGCTGCGCCCGCCTTGGCTGATATGAGTCTAGATGAACCGGAAATAATTCGTCATGGATCGCGATTTGGTGTGAAATTAAAGGCAGTTGCACCGTCTATTCATATGATTAAAGTAGATGTTGAATCTACATTTGAACCAATTATTGGTACTGAAAAGCAAAGTGAAGAGCTTGTTCGCTACTTAATGCAAGATTTTGAGGATGACCCGCTTTCTATATGGAATTCTGATATCTTTGGACGTTCGCTTAGTTCAATTGTCCGAGAAGGGATTCAAGCAAAATTGTCTTTAATGCCTGAAAATGCACGTTATAAATTAAAAGAAACGCTAGAAAGAATTATCAACGAAGGATCTGGCGGATTAATTGCTATTATTTTATAAACAAAAGCTCCCTGCTGGCAGGGGGCTTTTGTTTTTTTATCTCGCTATTTGCAGGTGGTAGGATGCTCACGGTAAGGTTCAAAGAAAAGAGAGGAAGATAGATGGGAAGGTAACGATTCGTAAATACTTGATTCGTGAGGAGAGTTTTACTTTGTAGGGGAATAGATAGAAATAGACATTATCTAATACTTTGTAGCATATTGTCAAGTTTCATCGTTTTTTCACATTTTCGGGGTAACAATTTCTTTAAAAATATTGAATTATACAGGAGAATCGTATAATATAGGCGTTGATAATGATTTATCTACATCTTTGTAGTATAGAATTTGTAAAAATTGCCTACAAATGAAAGTAAGACTC
>Ga0102589_1005328_pt1 | contig 11370 bp, 9 predicted proteins | sample AraplaMF_Col_mLB_FD_76858 | JGI IMG/M metagenome (GOLD analysis project Ga0102589, IMG submission 76858) | Arabidopsis root microbial communities from the University of North Carolina, USA - plate scrape MF_Col_mLB | ecosystem: Host-associated > Plants > Roots > Endosphere | place: USA... | reverse complement strand
CACCCGCTACTTGTTTCAAATCATTTTCATCCACTGATCCAATTAATTCTTTTGTATCAAACTCTTGATCACGTAGTTTATTTAATTTTTCATTTTTTGACATATTTAACTTCCTCTCTTTTTTTAGTTATAGATTAGCACTTGCTTGTACATTTTGTTGTTGGGCAAAGTCCAATACTTACTGCAATAATTGTTGGTGTCGCTGGCGTCGTTTCTGGATTTACATCTCCCGCACCCGCTACTTGTTTCAAATCATTTTCATCCACTGATCCAATTAATTCTTTTGTATCAAACTCTTGATCACGTAGTTTATTTAATTTTTCATTTTTTGACATATTTAACTTCCTCTCTTTTTTTAGCTATTGATTAGCATTATAAGCATCTCATTGTACAAGGTATTGTCTTGTACAAGGTATTGTTGGGCATAGATTTGTTGTTTTGATAGTAACTGTAATTGTTGGTGTGGCTGGTGTCGTTTCTGGATTCACATCTCCCGCACCCGCTATCTTTTTTAATTCATTTTCATTAATTACACCAATCAATTCTTTTGCATCAAATTCTTGATTACGTAATTTGTTTAATTTTTCATTTTTTGACATAGTAACCGTCCTTTTTTTCGAATCTTCAGAAAACAAATGTTGGAGTACTTCAAATTTCATTACCAAAGATTGGTGACGGGTTTAGATGTTATAGAAGGTAGTTTATGCTGCCTTCTATCTCCAGCATCACCAATCTTTTTTATTCCTTTAATGTACAGATGTCTGTTTAATCCATTGTAAGACTATTAAAGGTATCCTTATTTTCTTGAAATCAAATGATAACTGAATTTGCTCTTCTAACTCTCCATGTATGTGCAATTGCTTTTGTAAGGCTAACATACACTCTGTAGTTTGGTCCTGTAACTTTTGATACATAAATTCTTTTGAATGTTGAATGCTTTCGCTTTGGTTTATCATATATCCAATAGCTATAGGTCCTTTTTTTTCACCTATTCCTGCTTTAAATTCTTGAATATTGATGTCTTTTAAATGAACAAAATAATCATTATAAAAATCTATTGAATAAGCACCTGGGATAGATATACCAGTTACAATATTCGGTTGAAAAACAAATAGAATAGGTGCCAAAGCTGTAAATGTTTGATTGTAAAATGCTTCATATAGAATTTGTGCTAAGGTATTAATATGAATAAATGGTTGAGCTAGACTAATCGATTCTTTTTGTGATGCTTGTTTATTCAATGGGTGTTTGTAAACATGATATGGCAATACGTCTTGTTCATTTGAAAAGGTTTTTAAATGATGATTGTTTTGCCTACCAAGATCCAAATGATAATTTATATTGTTTATCATATCTATAGAATTTTTTGTCTCTAGCATCAGATTAACTACCTCCTTGCTGTTTAACTTTCTGTAACTAAAATATACGTGTTAATTTTTGTTAATAACAATTAGTAAAATTCAGTTAAAAATATTCTAAATTACTGTTATTTTTTTCTATATTATTTTACATGTTTTGTGATTCAGAAAAGTTTCTATAGCATTTAACCTTGTACAAATAAAAATATTGCTATCGTTGAAAATATAATCAAATAAAAAAACAGGTGGAAATTCCTTTCCGCCTGTTTTTTATCTATGAATTATTTAATGGGGATATGTATTTGAAGAAATCTTGAGTATAGAGGGCTTAATTAATCAAGAGGTGGTATAACATCACCGTAAAAAATTGGAGTATCTTTGATACTAGTTTGTGCAGCTACATTTTGTGTAGTATCTGCACTAGTTATATTCTCAGATAAAGAAATACCAGATAACATAATAGCCATAGTAAGAATCGCATAAATTTTTTTGATTTTCATAATTCCGACCTCCATTAGTAGTTGCTTTGTTAATTTAAATACTAATGGAGATCCTTTGTTAAAAAGAATTAGTAAAAATATTCGATTTGTAACTTACTTTTCTCACAAAAATAAGTTACAAATTTAACTAATTAAATTTGTAACTTATTATATAAAAAATTACCGTAATTCAGCACCTGACTTTACTGTAGAAACATGTAGAGGGAATTTTACGTATATTATTACCAAGATCCTTGATTATTCTTCCTCCTTATATGTATTTATAGTCTGTTTTAATTCGTCGAATTTTCAATTGATATTTTTAGATATTTTGCTGACATTTTATAAGCACGATTATCAAAAAAATAGTTTCCTAGTTCGTGAGCCAGTTTACTTACTAAAGGGTATTGTTTTCTTTCTAAACCCATTTCAATTGCTTTTTGCATATATTTTTCATATCCATAATAATCTCCTCTTAATTTGGATATCTTCCCCTTAAATCCATATAATTGAACATGAGCGTCAGGTACATCAGAATCTGATAAAAAATTAAATGCTTCATCCATAAATTTATTAACAGTTTTCCAATCTTTACATTCTATATGAACCTCTATTAAACTTCGTAATGTGTATATCTTTTGACTTTTTTGATGGAGAAACTCACTTTGTTGCAAGCTTTCTTCAAAGTACTGAATAGCATTAGTATAATCCTTCAAACCTTGGTAAATTTTTCCGTAATTGTAGGAAATTATAGGTAAATACATAGAATTATTATTATTTTTCACTCCAAGTTCTGCCTGCTGTAAGCATTCAAGAGCTTTGTCAAACAATTCATCTAACTGATACAGTAGTGCGAGCATTAACAGAGTGTTTATTACTTTCTCCTCCAAATTAAATTTCAAGGATATTCCGTAAGCCTTCCGAGCGTACAAACGACTAATGCTTTTATCTTTATAAAGCTCTTTATTTACAATACATAGATTATAATATATACTAGCGTGTTGCGGAGTCTCTTCTAGGCCTAGTAAACTCTCTGTCTTCACGTAAATTTCATGTGCGGCCATATAGTCTTGTTTACTATAAAAATAATGACCTCGAGCCATTAAATAATATATATAATCTTCAGTATACTCAGGGTCTATTTGATTTGGAATAACTTGCGAGGCCTGAGTTACAATTGGTTCTACATGTAATAAGTTATTATTTCGGGAATGATAGTATATTAAAACACCATAAGCCTTTAATAATAAAAGAATAGAGTCTATATCACGAACATACAGTTCTAAAGAAGATAAGTCTTTTTCACTTATAATATTATCATTTTTATACCTATTACATATTTCAAGAAGCTTAGGTTCTATATCCTCATGATCTGCATCTACAAGAAAATTGTAATCAACTTCTAGCCTTTTTGCGACCTTTTCTAAAAAAGGAGCTGAGGGTTTAATTTGTCCATTTTCAATTCTACTTAAATAAGTTATAGAACATATCCCGGATACTAATTCTCCTTGCGTAAATTCTTTATGTATACGTATTTGTCGGATTCTTTCACCAACGTTCATTTTCCTTCTCCTTTCTCTGAATGAATATTTTTGGGCAATATTATATATGTATTACCTATCATAATATGTGCATTGTCTGATATCTAAACAGAGAAGTAACATTGTATATTTCCTCATGCATATCAATCCAACTGTGAAGGGAAAATTGAATACAACGTAACTGTAACTAATTACTTTAATTATTAATATTTATTTGGATGCATATGGAATTTGTATGCCCGATTTACTACTATTAGTTGTCTCCTCCTTTTCGCTTACATTACTATATTATACCAATTTACTAATGATTACGCCTAACAAAATTCATCCTTTATACCTTCAACTTTTTGGGATAAAAGTCTCCTATCTAAAAACGTTAAATAATTCAAGGGTCTTATATGTTGCAGAAACTATCTCAAATCACGAAACATGTAAAACAATACAGAAAAAACTATTAAAAATTCACAATTTTTTTAATTAAATTTTACTAATTGTTATTAACATAAATTAACACGTATATTTTAGGTATAGAAATTCAATCAGTTGGAATATAGTTACTCTAATATTAAAAAGTTCTATAAATATGATAAACAATGTCATGTTTACAAACAGTCGAATATCTCAACAAGCTATCAATCTAGTTAGTCTATTTATTCTTATTGATACATTGTCGTAAATTTCAATGGGTATTTTTTATCTTAAAAACATATTATATAAATATATTAAAGGAGAATGCTATATGACGTTACAACACGGTACATATTTATTAGAAAGAGAAAATACAAAAAATACATTTGATGAAGAACGTTATCAAAAATGGGTAAGTAAGACCGGGCTAAATGAATCGACTATTGATACTCTAATTCAGGAAAATAATATTGAGTTAGATAATTTCAAGACTATATTATCTAACAAAGAACACCCCGAGTTAACAAACTCATTAGAATGGATTACTATTGTGAACAAATTAATAAATGATGATAAATATTATAATAAAGATATTAAATACTTAGATGAAATTGAAAACATTCTATTTTATGCATGTTATGTGCCTTTTTTCAACTACAGTTTAGAAGTAATATCCAATAAATTAAAGAACATACATGAGGAAAAAATGTCTTATCTCAATATGGAGAACCTTAAGAAAAATATTGTATCAACTGTAGCTGAGAGAGTTTGCCGACTTGGATTAAAAGTATTAATAACAGAAGTTAATATGGCGAGAGCCGGTGATTTACTAAGTGGTGAGAATGAAAAAGAAAGATATCACAGTTTTATTAATGAATTTCTTCAGGATAAAGAATATATACAAAGCTTATTTAATTCTTACCCTGTAATGGTAAGACTAATGGTAGAAACTGTACATAGTACTGTAGATGCAATGTTTGAAGTAGTCTATCATTATATGGAAGATCGAAATCAACTAGTTGAACTTTTTGGTGAGGACTACAACACTTTAACATCAATTGATTTGGGAGCGGGTGACACTCACCAAAATGGAAGAACTGTGGCTATGCTAAACTTTAATAATAAAGGCAAATTAGTATATAAACCTCGTTCGTTAAAAACAGATGAATTATTTAATGATTTATTAACTTGGATTAATAAAAAAGGGTTTAAAAAACCACTGCAAAATTTGACAGTATTAAGCAAAGATGAATATGGATATCAAGAGTATATTACAGGAAGTGAATGTAATACCTCCCAGGAGGTAGAAAACTTCTATTATAGACAGGGTGCATATATAGCTTTATTTTATATACTAAATTCAACAGATTTCCACCATGAAAATATTATTGCTGATGGTGAGTATCCTATATTTATAGACTTAGAAACATTATTTAGTAATACAATTGAATTAAATGCTAAGCTAACAGATACTAAAAGTGCTTCTATCAAACTATCATTAGATATTAAGGACTCTGTTTTTCAATCGTTAATGCTACCTGCAAAATTCAGTGACGATCCTCTTATTGATTATGATTTAAGCGGTTTAGGAATAAGCGGAGAACTAGAAGTAGAGCCTTCGGCAGTAAATGCACTAGATAATGTATATAGTGATCAAATTAAAATGGTTAAACAAAAAATTAAGTTACAAGAATTCAATAATATCCCACGTATAAAACAAGAGAAAACAAATGCTAGTGAATACGCTCAAGAGATTATTAATGGGTTCACAGATATGTATAAACTAATATTAAATAATCAACAAGAATTTATATTAGAAAACGGTCCATTATATGCTTTTAAAGAGACTTTCGCAAGACAAGTTTTTAGACCAACTGAAGCTTATGCAAGATTTGTAGAAGCAAGTATTCATCCCAAGTACTTAAAAAATGGGGTTGATAGAGAAAGCTTATTTTATTATCTATGGCATGGTACTAACCTCCAACCGAAATTTAGCCGAATTACAAAGTATGAAATACAAGACCTTTTAAGAGCTGATATACCTTATTTTACTTTCAAAGTTGGTTCAACAAGTTTATTTAGTGCAGATAAAATTGAAATCAAAGATTTTTTTGATAAAAGTTCGATAGATGTAATAAAAGAAAAGCTAACTAAATTAAGTAGCACAGATTATGACCGACAAGTAGAATTTATAAAGCTTTCACTTAGTGCAATTGCTACAAACAAACAAAAAACATATACTCCTTATGGCTTTAAAGAAGTAGAAAAAAATCTTTTAGATACAAAAAATAATCACAAAGATCAGTTTCTGAATGAAGCGAAAAAAATAGGTGATGAAATAGTAGATCGTGCTATTGTCGGTGATGATTTCAAAGATGCTTTGTGGTTCGGTCTTAACTTGGATAGTAATGAGCAATTTAAATTGTCTCCTATAAGCACTGATTTATATAACGGTAGCTTAGGAATAGTGCTATTCCTTGGGGTTCTAGCAAAAGAAACTAATGATGAAAAATATAAAAAGTATGCTATTGCTGGACTGAATCATGTTGAAGAAAAGGTAGCACATACGAAATTATATTCAACTTCAGCATTTTCAGGATATAGCTCTATTTCATATGTATACGCTTATTTAGGAGAGATTTGGAATGATCAAAAACTCATTGATAAATCTAGAGAATATATAAATAAAATAGACTCTTTATTAATTGAAAATGAGACCATGTATGATTTTATAGGTGGATTAAGTGGTTCACTTCTTGTATTAATCAGACTATATGAAAAGTTTAACTTTACTGAATTAAAACCTATTTGTGATTTAATGGCTCAAAAATTATTAAATCAGGCTTCTCATCAAATAAAAACTAATACCTTACTCACTGGATTAGCACACGGTGCTTCTGGGTATGCTTGGCCATTATTAGAATATGTTTATAAAATGGATCAAAATCACTTACTAAATGACATATTGGCAATATTAGATTATGAAAATAGTAAAGTAAATGATAATCAAGATAATTGGTTAGATTTAAGAGGAGGTAAAAGTCTTGAAGCTCCAGCATTTTGGTGTCATGGGGCAGGCGGAATAGGGATAAGTAGAATAATGATGTCCCAATTTATTGAAGATGCTACTATTAATGATGATTTGCAAAAATCTATTAATATACTAATGACTAAAGGATTTGGTACTACCCACACCTTATGTCATGGTGACTTTGGAAATCTTGATTTTCTTTTGACTTATGCTCAAATAACAAAAAATAATGAGTATACAGAGATTTCAAGAGAAATTGGAAAATATGTATTAAAACAAAAAGAAGAGAATGGGAAATGGAATTTTGATCAAAACGGTGATACAAATATCTTAGGGTTCATGATTGGAACTTCAGGTATAGGTTTTGAATTGTTGCGTTTAAATAATCCTGATATTCCTTCCGTATTAAGTTTAGATTTGCCTTAAATTAAAAAATCTCTCTCTTAATTGTGATTATGTAACTGAAAATACAACAATTAAATTGCTTTTTTATTCAGAAGGTAAACTGATATAAAAAGCGTTATTGAAAAAGCATTCATGATGAATGCTTTTTTGTTATATACAATTTTTTAGCATAAATCAAGAAGTATAATTAAATGAAATAGATTCTATAAAAAGTACAAATAAAAATAACAAATTTGGTTCTATAAATATTTTTCATATAAAGTATATTTTAAGAGAGAAAATCTTTTAAATTTTGTAATCAAATATATTTATAGTTATTCAATCCAATTTTATATGTTTGTATGTTTTATATAATAATTGTTTTATATGTTTTATATGTTTATATGTTTTAGGAGCGTGAAATATGTTGATATATAAGGAATTATAGCACCTAACTATAACAGAAATGGTTATAAAGATAACAAATTTGGTTTCAACTATAACAAAAATGGTTATAGAGATAACAAATTTGGTTACTTAACTATAACAAAAATGGTTATAAAGATAACAAATTTGGTTTTTACTATAACAAAAATGGTTATAAAGATAACAAATTTGGTTTTTACTATAACAAAAATGGTTATGAAGATAAGGAATTTAGTTATCTGAATATAACAAGTTTAACCGTTTAATTGTAATAAAATTAGTTACAATTAAACGGTTTTTATTACTTTTAAGCACTTTACATAATCACTTTGTGTAGAATGAATATTTAGAAGATTTATAAAAAACCGACTATAACAGGAGTAATATATTTGTTATAGTTAATTTAACAGCCAAGGCAGTAAGGAAAGGACGTATGTAGATATGTCTACAAATCAAGGTTTGCAGATTAAAGAAAGTAACATTGTTTCCAAATCTAATACTTTAATTGAAGCAAATTCACGTTTGAATTTAGTTGAACAAAAGCTATTACTTTGTTTGGCTAGTAATATTGAACCAAATGATCGAGATTTTAAAACATATACATTCCCAATTAGACAATTTCACGATTTACTTGGATTAAGTGGGTCTACTAAATACACTGAGTTGAGCAAAATCACAAAGGAATTATTATCAAAAGTAATTGAAATTCGGATAGGAGAAGAGCTAATACAAGTATCTTGGCTTTCTTCAGCGATTTATAATAGAAATAAAGGAACGATTGATATGCGTTTTGATCCTTTATTAAAACCATTTTTATTAGAATTAAGTAGCAAATTTACGAGTTATAGACTGGCGAATATTGTTAAATTGAAGAGTACATATGCTATACGTATTTACGAATTATTAAAGCAATATGAAAATCTTAAAGAACGCACAATTAGCCTTGAAAACTTAAGATATTACTTAGATGCAATGAATATATATCCTAACTATGCAAATTTTAAGCAACGCGTATTGAAACCTACACAAAAAGAATTGAATCAGAAAACAGATATTTCTTTTGATTTTGAAGAAATTAAATCAGGTAGAAAAGTGCAAAAGATTAGATTCATTATACGTGGCCAAAAAAAGAACGATTCAGACCTAGTTCGTTTTGAAAAAAAATTAGATCAATTTCAACAGCCAAACACATTCGAGCAAAAAATCAAACGTTTTGAGGAACGGTGTAAAGAAAAAATATACCCTAAAGTATTGGAGAAATGGAAAAAGCATGAGGATTTTGTATTAGAGATAATTGATGATATACGCTTTCGTTCAGATATAGATTCACCAATTGGTTATGTCGAATATATGCTTAATTCACGCTTAAAAGAACTGTCAGATGATGAAGTTTCAAAAACGCATATTCAAATTGATGAAGAAATTTCCAATAACGCTTTATTAGAGATTGATAATATCATAGATACAATCATTACTAAATATTCAACATCTACAGGAACTGTAGCTACATTTTTAGTCAAGGATACAGCTATTAACAAGTTAACGAAAATAGTTACACTCGGTGAGGCTGAAGAGATTTGGGTAGACAGAGAAGAATTTGTTATGGATAAAATTTATGAATACATAAAACGAAATAGAAGAAAAAAAAGATATTAAGAAGATAAATATTTTAAAAAAGTAAAACAAGTACAGTTTGCCTTTTACTTACAATTACATTTTCTTTTGCAAGTATGCATTGAACTACAAAAAGAACCAGCTTACAACTGGTTCTGATTCAATTAAAGCAATTTCAAATTCTTCTGGCTCACCGGAATAAAAACGATATTCTTTCTCTGCAGATTCGAATACATTTGGATTAAAACGCGCAAGAGCGGCAAGTTCAGTTTTTATAACTGCTAACTTTATTTTCAATTCTTGAACTACTCACCACTTAACGTCCTTACGGACTGTTTGAAGTGGGAGATTCCTAAGTACAGAGTTCTATCGAACTCTAATGGATTAGGCTATCCCCGTAGTTCCTACGGTTAAGATACGAATTGCTTCGTTTCTAAGATTGAGTGCTGCATTCCGATCCCTATCGTGATGTGTGCCACAAGAAGGGCAATTCCACTCACGAATTGTTAGATTTTTAACATCTTTGTTTTTGTATCCACAATTGGAACATAACTGACTAGAAGCAAATGTTTTAGATACCACAACAACTTGCTTGCCATACCATTTCGCTTTATATTCCAACATAGTTCGAAATTGTGACCAAGATACTTCACTAATCGCTTTTGCAAGCTTTCCATTTTTGAGCATGTTACTGACTTGTAAGTCCTCCATACCGATGACATCGTGGTTTTTGATGATTTCAGTAGAGAGTTTATGTAAGTAATCAGCTCTTGCATTTGCAATATGTTCATGGATTCGTGCAACTTTTACACGTTGTTTATTCCAGTTCGAAGAACCTTTTGTTCTTTTGGAAAGGATACGCTGTGCTCTCGCTAACTTTTCTTCTAATATACGGAAGAATTTAGGGTTCTTGTATGTTGCGCCATCAGAAAGAGTAGCAAAATCTTTTAATCCAACATCAATTCCACAATTGGATTCAGTTTTAGGCATTTCTTGTACGTTTGTTTCGACAAGAACAGATACAAAGTATCTATCATTTGGGTTGCGTCGAATCGTTGCATTTAAAATACGACCTTCTACTTCACGACTTTTGGCAAAGCGAACAAGGCCAAGTTTAGGTAATTTCATTTTGTTGCCTACAATTGCAATATTTTCGTTCGTTTGCTTGGTTGTGTATGACTGAACTTTATTCTTTTTAGACTTGAATCGTGGAATATCATTCTGTTTCTTGAAAAAACGTGAAAAAGCATCTGCGAGGTTTTTTAATGTGGATTGAAGAGCAATACTATCGACTTCTTTTAACCAAATCGTATCCTGTTTCTTTATAGGTATCATTCCAAAGAGCAAGAAAATGATTAAATACAAAGCGACTGCAACCAATCGTTTTAGCAATTAATATTTCTTGTTTCTTATTCGGATAGATACGAAATTTATATGCCTTATTTATTAACATGGGTTGCACCTCACTTTTTGGCATGATACCTAAAGTATACTAAAAAACGTAGGCTTACGCCTAAAATTGGTGTTTCACACCTTCGCATTTTTGAGGAAGGAGTCTTCTGTCGGAACATGATAAAGTTTGATCAAAATGCTTAGGTTGTTTGTTGCTAGTGAATAATTTTTTATAAAAAAGTTTAATCATTTTCTATCTGTGTTTGCTCCACAATCGCGCCCTTTAATGGAATAACTACACCACTTGATTTTGCATTGAAACAGATGGATTTTTAACTTTTCGAAGGCATAGTAGAAATGGATGAAACCTATTTCCTCTATTCCTAGAAAGGAAAACGGAATATCCAAGGTCGAAAACCAAGGTTACGCGGTGGTAATTCAAAGTTTAGAGGAATAAGTAGGGACCAAGTATGCGTTCTTGTAGCCAAAGACCGCCAAAAGAGAACGTTTTCCAAAACAATAGGAAAAGGGCGTATTATAACAAAGAGTTTGGACGAAGCGTTAGGTTCCAAACTATCAATACAAAATGTTCTGTGTACGGATGCTTGGCGGGTGTTTATGACTTATGCCAAAGAAAAAGGAATTGAGCATCATCGCTTGAAAGCAAATGGTAGGGAGCGATTTAAAGGGATTTATCACATCCAGAATGTAAATAGTTATCACAGCCGTTTAAAGAG
>Ga0102589_1005326_pt1 | contig 11374 bp, 7 predicted proteins | sample AraplaMF_Col_mLB_FD_76858 | JGI IMG/M metagenome (GOLD analysis project Ga0102589, IMG submission 76858) | Arabidopsis root microbial communities from the University of North Carolina, USA - plate scrape MF_Col_mLB | ecosystem: Host-associated > Plants > Roots > Endosphere | place: USA... | reverse complement strand
TTGTATTTCCATATAGAAAAACTAATATAATAGGAATAAAACGTAAATCATAAATAAATCCCACATGTAAATGAAAAGGAAAAGTCATACAAAAAATAATAGCAATGGAGGAAAGGATAGAAAATAACATATTATTACATGTTATTTTTTCTTTAAACTCTAGCCAAAATACGTGATAGCTAAGGATACAAATTATTATAATAAAGGTATTTAATAAAAGAGTAGAAATTCCCATAGTTTTGCATCTCCGATAGTTTGTAAGTAGAATTATGTATGAGTTGGACATAGATGTTTAGTATTAGTAGACTTTTTATCTAAAAAAGGAAGGGTACTTGAAAAGTGCTGTTATATTACTCGTATTAAAATTGATAAGGAAAATAGAAAAAATAATAGATAAAAAATCTATTTAAATTTATGTATATATGAAATTATAAACTAACTTTTGTATAGGTGAAATTTGGATTGAGTTACTGATAAAATAAGTCTTTTTAAGTATGAATATTCTGTGAAAATGATATGCGTGGTGACTCCTGTTTTGTAGCCTTCGTTATATTAACATGGAATATATCAAATTACAAAGTGAAATTTTAGAAAAATTTTATTAGTACATTTTATCTGAAATAGAAATGCTATTTATTTGAGTATTTTGGTACTTAATCGTAGAAAACTTTGTTAGAAAAAGATTTTAAAATTTACATGTTTTTTATGAAGTGTAATATTGTAGCTTTATCTATGTGGCTTTCTCAATAACTATTAAGGCGTAAAGTTAAAATATATAGGTTTATAGATATGAATTATTACATAAAAGCGCACTTAAAAAAGGATGTATGATGGTAATAGAATACAAACATCAAGGGGGAACTTAAAATGAAGTTAAATAAACTAGTGCTTAGTTGTGGAGTAGTTTCAGCATTAACATTTGGTGTGTTAGGGAATAATACTTATGCTGAAGAAGTACACAAAACGAACGATCCAATTCATGTAGTTGAACATGTTTCTGCAGACTTATTATTAACCCAAACAATGGATTATAGTGGCGAAGCTGTAACTTCTTTCGTATATGATGGGAGTGCTGACTTAAGCTTCTCTATGAAAAATAATGGTCAAAATACAATGGGATATAGTGTAAAAGGTCCAAATACAGAGCTAATTGTTGGTGGTTATATAAAACCTGGAGAACAACAAATTAATGTTACAAATGTACGGAATGCTTTATCTTCATTACCGAATGGAACATATAAAATTTACGTTTCAAATGATGATGGTTCTAAGGGGCAATTCCAAGTTTCAGTAAGATCTATGAATTAAATTTAAAACGCTATGCTTTTAAGTTAATTTAATCTTTACTTATCGGAAAGAAGCTAAATTGAATTGAGAATTACCGATAAAAATAAAAACGAGCACCTTATCTAATTGAGAGGGTGTTCGTTTTTTGCTATTAAACAGAAAATAATTATAAATATATTTTGATATTCCCATTGCTAACCTACTAGATTGTGTCAACGAGAGAATGTCTACTATAAAAGATAGTAAAATAAAGATGATGTAACATTCCGCTAAATTATATGGGGAAATAGAAAAACCACCCTTATATGAGTGGTTTTTAGTAATTATTTTTAGGTTATACATTTAAAATTAGGCTAAGTTATAGAAATAATAAACATTTAATCCGTTGTTATTATTTTGGTTCTGGATAATGATTGTAGTATGAGATTCTAATAAATTCTTGGTAGACATTTGTTAATTTGGCATCTCTAAGAGCATCGTTGAATTTTTGCATACGTACACTCCCTTGAGCGTAGCCTCCACCTGGAGTATAAGGGTTTCTAGCTTCAAAGTCATCCAAAAATACTTTTAATTTTTTATAGTCTTGAGATTGATAGAAAGCCACGGCCTCTTCAGGAGTGACATCAAAGTAAGAGGATGACGTTGAGTTATAAGAAGCTGCTTGAGCAGTAGGTGCCTCTAGCATAGTTGCAGCTCCACCGAACATAGTAAGCGCCATAGAAGATACAATAATTTTTTTAAACATAATAAAACCTCCATGTAGAATATTAGATTAATAGTAATCCTGTAATCATTATAGTTACAATGAAAATGATTATCAAATGCAATATTGCATAATATATCCCGTTATTTTTGGGCAGTAAGACTCCCGCCCAAAAATTCAATGAAAGCAAAGAAGTTAGGTGGGAATCGGGCAGATTAAAGTTTCATTTTATTCTTTGAACGAGAAGTCACCTTTATATTTAAATGGAAGAGTGTAATAGATTAAAAGAGGTGTATAAATTACTCAGGTTAACAAAAAAATGAAAAGGCTATTTTAAATAGGGGAAAGCTTAATAACAGGAGTAAAGGAATTGCTATTTATATATTTAACATACAAATTTGTCTTTTAAATTGTAGGCGTGTTTTAGAATTTGTATATAGTAAATTCGTTAAAAAACTTGATAAATAATAAAATGTGTAAATTTTTTGACTATTTTATTAAAATTATTTAATATTTGTAATTTATTGTTTTATAATGATAATTGGGTCGATCGTGAATGTTTTAGATATTGCGATATATACTCGGATTAATTTATTCTAGGGAGGTTACAAAATTGGGTAAGAGAGTCATTATAAGAGTTTTTACATTATTATCAGTACTGGCATTATTCCTTAATGTATTTTTACCTAGGGCTAGTGCAGAGGTTATGACGCATGAGAAATATTCAATGGACTGGAGTTATAGTAATAGTCTAGGTAAGTACATTCGCACTGAAATGATTAAAAATTCAAGTGGTCAAATTGCTTATTGCTTAACCCTTGGATTAAAATCACCAAATGGTGAAGATCTTCCTGAAATGGGGAAAACAGATAATGTAGTATATAGAGTCTTATTAAATGGTTTCCCGCAAAAAAGTGCTGAACAGCTGGGAGTAGCTAATAAAAATGAAGCGCATTATGCAACGCAACTTGCGGTTTGGAATGCATTAGGTCAACTCGATGTAAATGAATTAAAACATGAGAATAAAAATGTTGAAAAAGCAGCTAAGGCTATTATTAGTAATGCTAACAATAGTGAAGAGACTCAAGATGTTTTTATGAATGTGATTCCTGCTGAAAAGCAAAAAGCAGAATTAAAGGGTGAATTCTTCGAAACAAATCTATATTCAGTACAAACAAATGCTAAGAGTGGTTCTTATAAGGTAGTAGCGAAAAATGCACCTAATGGAGTTAGAATTGTTAGTGAAAATGGAGAAGTGAAAGATCAGCTTTCAGTTGGAGAAAAATTTCGTATCCAAATTCCTAAGAATACAAAAACGGGTGAATTTAATTTAAGTGTTGCTGCTAATTTAACTAAAGTTCAAGCAATTGCTTATCGTGGTACGGATACTGTTCAGAATGCTACAGTACTATTAGAGAGAAATGAAGAAAAGCTTAGTAGTGATCTTGCAGTAAATTGGGAAGCAGCTGGTTCTTTAAAAATTAAAAAGGTTGGAGAAAATGGAGAAGTTTTAGCTGGTGCAGTATTTGAGGTCTTTAATGCAAATAATGAATCAGTCGGAAAAATCACGACTGGTGCTGATGGTATGGCAGAATTAAACAACTTACCAATTGGTACTTACACATTAAAAGAAATTAAAGCACCAACAGGCTATGTTTCAGATGATAAACCACAAACTATTGAAGTTAAGACAGGGGAAACAGGAGCTGTCCAAATAGTAAATAACAAAGTAAAAGGTAACATCGAAATTAAAAAGCTTAGTGATTCAGGAAAGATTTTACCAAATGTTGAATTCACAGTCTTCACTGAAGATGGAAAAGAAGTGAAAAAAGTAGTAACAAAAGAAAATGGAATTGCAAACGTTGAAGGTCTTACGTATGGTAAATATTATTTCTTAGAGACAAAAACACCTAATGGATATATTGGAAATAAGACAAAGTATCCTTTTGAAATTAAAGAGCACAATAAAACACTTACTTTTACAGTGGAAAATACCGAAGTGAAAGGTAGTGTAAAATTACTAAAAGTAGATAATGAAGATATTAGTAAAAAATTAGAAGGTGCAGCATTCGAGCTAAAAGATGCAAGTGGAAAAGTAGTTGGGGAATATAAGACAGATAAAAATGGTGAGATTAACGTCAAAGATTTAGCGTATGGTAAATATTCATTTGTAGAAAAGGCTTCTCCAAATGGTTACGTTCTTGTTAAAGAACCGATTGCGTTCGAAATAAAGGAACATGGAAAGATTATTGAGTTATTGGCAGTTAATCATCTTATCAAAGGTGATCTAGAAATTACAAAGGTAGATGTAGCTGATGGAAATAACAAGCTTCCAAATGCAGAATTTACAATTTATAACGAAGCAGGAAAAGAAGTAGTAAAAGGTAAAACAGATGATAAAGGTATCGCTAAATTTGAAAAGTTACCATTTGGAAAATACACATATAAAGAAACTGTTGCACCAAACGGTTATATCTTAAATGAAGAGACGTTTTCTTTTGAAATTAAAGAGAATGGTCAAATCATTAAACACATTGTCAAAGATGAGAAGATTCCTTTAATTAAAACAACAGCATCTGATAAAAAAGATGGTACAAAAGAAATGCACACTTCTAAGTCTGTAACAATCCAAGATAAAGTGGAATTCAAAGACCTACAAGTAGGTAAAGAGTACACTTTAAAAGGTAAATTAATGGATAAAAAGACTAATAAACCATTCGTTGTAAATGGTAAAGAAGTAACTGCTGAAACGAAGTTTACACCAAAAGAAGCAAATGGTTCTATTACATTAGACTTCACATTTGATGCAACTGGTTTAGAAGAAAAAGAAGTAGTAGTATTTGAAGAGTTACTGAAAGACGGAAAAGTTGTTACGACACATGCTGATATCAATGATAAAGGTCAAACAGTTAAGTTCGTTAAGCCATCAGTAAAAACGACAGCAACAAACAAAGCTGATGGTGGAAAAGAGATTCATTCAAAGGATTCTATCACTATTCAAGACAAAGTGGAGTATACTAACTTAGTTGTAGGTAAAGAGTACACTGTAAAAGGTAAACTAATGAACAAAGCTATTAACAAACCATTATTAATTGATGGAAAAGAAGTAACAGCTGAAACGAAGTTTACTGCAAAAGAAAAGAACGGTTTTGTAACATTAGACTTTACTTTTGTTGGTGCTGAACAGCAAGGAAGAGAAGTAGTCGTGTTTGAAGACTTATTACATGAAGGTCAAGTAATTGCAACACATGCTGACATTAACGATGTAGGTCAAACAGTTCGATTTGTAGAACCTTCTATTAAAACGACAGCAACAAACAAAGCTGATGGTTCTAAAGAGTTAGACGCTTCTAAATCTGTAACAATCCAAGATAAAGTGGAATACAAAGACTTAATCGTGGGTAAAGAGTATGTTGTAAAAGGTAAACTGATGGATAAAGCAACAAACAAGCCATTATTAGTTGATGGAAAAGAAGTAACAGTAGAATCTAAGTTTATTGCTAAAGAGAAGAATGGTTCTATCACACTAGATTTCACATTTAATGCTTCTGCATTACAAGGTAAAGAAGTAGTAGTATTTGAAGAACTGTATCAAGATAATATATTAGTAGCTATTCACGCTGAAATTGAAGATAAGGAACAAACAGTGAAATTTAAAGAGGTAAAGCCGGAACAACCTAAACCAGAACAGCCAAATTCAGATAAAAATACTCCAACACCAGAGCAGCCTAACGAGCAAGTAAAAGAACAACCACAACCTAAGCAAGAAATTCAATCTAAAATTGGATGGTTACCGCAAACAGGTACTAATCTTACAAGTTGGATCTCTATGGCTGCAGGCGCATTACTGTTAATTGTTGGTGGAGTGATTTTCTTAAAACGTAAAAATGCATAGAAATTAAAAAATAAGCACATCTGTTTTTATAACAAGATGTGCTTATTTTTATCATTTTAGCCAAGAAGACTCCTATATTTAAGCGTGAATGGCATTTAAAATAGCAACTTTATTTGTAGTAAACAATACATAATTTTGTTTTACTGTTTTAATTAAAATACGGTCTGTTTTCCCATAAGATGTTCCAATACGTATTACATCTACTTCTTCAACACCAGCATAGGTAGCATCTTCGGTAACCTCAATCACATCACGTAATGGAATTGTAATCTCCGCCAATTGCCATGAAATAATTAATTCTTCATTTGTTTTTTTTACATTAATGCCTAGCATTATACCAAGACCTTTCAATAATAATAATAATATGCTACACTTCTAATCTTATTATATAAATTTTTAGATTATTTATCTATATATAGGAATAGAATTTATTTCTATTTATGAGCATCTTAATGATGTCAAACAAATAGAAGGATATACAGTCTTTCTATTAAGAAATATGTTAAGAACAAAATTTTACTTCAAATTAATATGAATTTGATATGGTTGAGATATTATGAACGAGAAACAGTAAGAGTTGCAGGAAGGAAATGAATAATGAGACTTGAATTAGTAGGGATTTTCATTTGTGTAATTATGATGTTAGGTATCTTTATAATTTACACCAATCAATCTATTGCTAAAGAATCAGATAAGATGAACTATGAATCTCGTGAAAACTTCATAAATAAAGAGAAAGATAGTAGAGGAAAAAGGCAATCAAAATACACTGAAAGTTCTTTTGCTAGTATACAGGCTGTAGTTAATAAGGAATATGGATTACCCGAAGACTTAGTGGACAGGATTGTTACTGCATTAACAGATAAACCTAATGTGTAAATTATTCAGTGTTTATGAATTCTATTATTACTATTTAAAGCCTAATTTCTCAATGTATTGTAGAGAAATTAGGCTTTTTTTATCAATTCATTAAAGTTTTTATAATTCAAGGACTCAAGTTAATGATTATATTTTCAAGTATTCGTTTTGAGCTACATAGATATAGTTTTCGTTGCAACTGTTTGTTGAAATATTTTATCATGCTCAACAATAACCATTGTGGGATTAAATTGTTGAATAAGTTCTTCAATCTGCATACGGGAATAGATATCTATAAAATTTAGTGGTTCGTCCCATATATATATATGAGCTTTTTCACATAAACTTTTAGCGATAAGCAGTTTTTTCTTTTGTCCACCAGAATAATGAGATATATCTTTTTCAAATTGAATTCGGTCAAAGTCCATCTTACTTAGGATGGACTTAAATAAGGTTTCATCAATCTTGTGCTCTTCAATAAAGCCTGATAGCGATCCCTTCAAATGAGAAGTATCTTGTTGGACATAGGAAATGATGAGTCCTGTACCTAAAGTAACTAAGCCTGTATGCTGTATCGGATGTCCTAGAATTAGTTTTAGGATACTACTTTTTCCGCTCCCATTCGTTCCATCAAGTACAATTCGGTCACCTTGTTCAACTATGAAGCTAATCGGCTCATTCACAATTTGATCATTGTACTTAACGGACACGTCAACTAAAGTAATCAATTCATTTGATTTAAATTGTAGTTGTTCCAATTTTAATGATTCAGTTTTCTCCACATTTTTTAGTAATTTTGATTTTTCCTCAATAGCTTTTTGTTGCCTTGATTCAAGGTTTTTTGCTCTTTTCATCATCTTGGCTGCTTTATGTCCTACAAACCCCTTATCCAACTTAGAGCCTGAATTCCTCGTTCCATTTTTGGAAGCTTCCACGTCATGAGACCAACTTGCTGAACGTTTGGAAGACTGTTTTAATCGCCCTATGTCTTTTTGTAGACGCTCATTTGTAGCCTTCTCGTGTTCTTGCTGTCTATCAAAATTTAACTTCCAAGAAGAATAGTTACCACTTTGAACTTCAATATTTGCTCTATTAATAGATAGGATATGGTCAACGCACCCATCTAAAAAGATTCTGTCATGTGAAATTAAAATAAATCCTTTTTTCTTCCTTAGATAATCGGAGACTATCTTTCGTGCATCTGTATCTAAGTGATTTGTTGGTTCATCAATTAATAGAAATTGACCCGCATTTAAAAACAGTGCAGCAAGCAACACTTTTGTTTGTTCCCCATTTGATAATGTTTTAAATGGTCTGTACATGACCTCAGCATCAACATTTAAATAGGATATCTCACGTAGAAGTTCCCAATCTGCGGCTTGGGGACAAATTTCTTCAAGGATTTCATGAGTGAATTTGTTCTTATCTGAAACAGAGTAGGGGAAGTAATTGAATTCTACTGAAGCAAGGATTTTCCCGCTATACTCATAATTCCCTAACAATAAATTAAAGAATGTCGTTTTACCTCGTCCGTTTCTACCAATAAATCCTAGCTTCCAATCCGTATCTATTTGGAAGTTTACACTTTCAAAAATATTATCAAAGCTACCTGGGTATGAAAAAGTTAAGTCTTGGACCTTTATCATTGACATAATAATTCCTCCTTTATATATCGAAACGTTTCATATAAAGTCGGAACATCCATCCATTTTTTAATTCCTCTATATAAGTTTGATGGATATTAACGACTTATATAGAGCATTACATGTGTAACAATAGTATCTGAAGTACTCATTTTTCTCGCTCCTTTATTTGTGAAGTACATTTAACAATTAGTAAGTTTCAACTAAGACAAACGGGAATAAAAAAATCCCCCAATTTGTAATCGGAAGGATTAGTCTTTCGTCTATACTTAATAAGTACTTATTAATCATTTGAATCATGACAAATAAAGTATGAACTGAATTTTAAAAATGGATAGACTAACCCTATATTTTGTAGTTTGAAGTTATAAAATTCAACTTAAAATATAAATTAGTTAATCATTATTCATCCATCATTCCTTTCATAATTCTATTTTTAGAGTAACATTCTTTTTAGGGAGATGCAATATTAGCTTCAATTTCATCTAATTCTAAATCATTTATAATTCTTTGAGTAAGGAGATAAAACTTTACCGCCCTTTTTATAAACATCACATTTTTGTTCAATAGGTCATGTCTTTTGTCCGTTAAAAAGGGAGGATATGAAATTGACATCAACTTTTTGTGTAACTATAATAGTTACGGTTGGTTTCGTAAACTAATTTGAATTTCTATTTTAATGATAGTATATTTTCATTCCTTTTTAAGTGTGACAGATAGCAACTATAATCCAATAGAGGAGTAGATTCTATCTCATATGTAAAGAGTAGATAAGTTGTACCCGCCAAATTTACGATGCTCAAATACTTAAAAAATTACATTTTTCAGCTTATCCTTTTTAGAATCCTCAGTATTGATAATTGTAAAGATCTACAAAAAGTTAATAAGATTGTTGTGTGTAGAAAGAAATCTTTTAAAAAGGTCATAATATGGATAATAGGTAGCACACATTTTAATTAGTAGGACTTGTGCCACCATCAAGCCATTTTTTAATAAAAGTATAGAAAAATCAAGAAGGTGAATCCATTGCGTAAACATGTATATGTGCAATTTTATGTATTGATATTGGCTTTAATAACTTATATAAGCTTTTGCTTTATATTTTTATTTGTTTTTCCGAATCATTATTTCGTATCAGATTTTAATATCCGACTATCATCTTTAGTCGTTGAAACTACTGTATTTATCTCATTACTGTATTCTATATTATCCCAAAAAATTAGGTTAGGAGTATTCTGGTTTAGGATGGTTAAAATAGGTTCGTGCATTAACTATATCGTATCAATATAAAGTGGTGTCACAAACAGTAAGGTACTACACCAAATAATTGGTTGTATAAATATAATTAATATTTCTCAAATATTTACAAAATTTTCAGCGAATTCCTAAATGAAGGCTTGGTTACGGTGTTTTATAGAGATAGAAATCTGCTTTAAGACTATTAATTCAGAATGTTTAAATAAAAATTCGTAGACTTGTTGTTATTTTTTTCCTATACTAAATTTGTAGTTTCGATTTCAATTTTCTGTAAATCCGCGCGGGACTGGAAATTGTTTTAAAGGGCTTTTGCTAAGTAAAAAAAGAACTACAATAATTGATTTTCATTTTATAGAAATAAGGTGATTTTTTGTTTGTTTGCAAAGAGCATGTATTGGAAGTGGTTCGAAACTTGAATGTACCGCATATTTGTGAAACAGACAAAAATATAAAATGTAGGTATTGTGACCATATGTCTCAATATGAATTGTATATTTTTGATTTCAGGAATATGTCAAAAACAATGCGATTGATAAATGCACATTAAGTTATTATGTAATGTTAGGTAAGGTATGTTATTTTTTCGAAATAATATATACGTTATTAATCTATGCAAATAATCTTTTAATCTCGATTCTGAAAATAATACATAATCAGATTATTGTGTCACTTATATTGCGGGATGGAAGTAAAGACTAGGGGGTTAAATTAAGAAAATGAAATTTATCTTTTGGCTGAAAAATGAAATTCTATATATAATTTACATATATTTTAATTTTATTATGAATGAGCCTAAATCATAGCCTGTTTTTAATATAGCGATAGTTAAAATTATGATTAATGGATATTGAATAAATGGATGGGTAAGAAACTCTAGTAGATTCTTCATAGTGTAAACCTCCATTGTATAAATAGTCTTTACTTATATAGTATTATAAATTTTTATATAAGGATTACTAACTATAACAATGCATACTATTAAGAGTATCGCAAAGAAGGGTAACCATATGAACAAATTCATTATGTAAGGAAACTTCAATAGATTAACATGAAAAACATTCAAATTATTAGTTAGATGCTTAATAGTCGTTGATTATGTACGGGCTATTTGGCTTTTATTTAAAATAAAGTGAAATTAATTTTAAAAATATGTTTGAGGACAGATTGATGTTTAGATGTTTTAGATTTGAGAAAAAAGAAACAGAATAATAAGGTATTTGTTGATAAAGAATCTCTTCAGTTACATAATTTTACATATTTGCTATGATGTTTATGAGTGCTATATATTAAGGGAGGAATAGGAATGAAGAGGTTCATAACTCATGTAAATGGTAATAATATCTTTAAAAAGTTAGTTTTAATGTTGTTGCCAATGGTTTTAATGATCATGATGATAACCCCATCGAATGATGTATTGGCAGCCAACCAATCAAATGTAAGTTCACTAAAAGGTGTGAGTCTATTTAATGGAAGCTGGACTGTTGCTATACAAGCTGCAAATTTACAATATGTGTCTGCTGAGCCATCGGGAAATGTGGTAGCAAATCGTAGTGCAGTTAATGAATGGGAGAAATTCGAATTAATTCCGACTGGGGAATTATATACGTTTGCTTTAAAAGCAAAAAGTAATGGAAAGTACGTTTCGTTTGAGCCAAATGGTAGAGTAGTAGCAGATCGTACATCAATTGGAGCATGGGAAAAATTTATCTTATATAATGGTGGGGACAATAG
>Ga0102589_1005325_pt1 | contig 11374 bp, 11 predicted proteins | sample AraplaMF_Col_mLB_FD_76858 | JGI IMG/M metagenome (GOLD analysis project Ga0102589, IMG submission 76858) | Arabidopsis root microbial communities from the University of North Carolina, USA - plate scrape MF_Col_mLB | ecosystem: Host-associated > Plants > Roots > Endosphere | place: USA... | reverse complement strand
TAACATGAACATACATACTGGGGAAATACAATTAGTTCCGTATAAAGAAAAATATAAAGAAGTTATACAAACATTTACTTTACCAAGTGAACAAGTTCAATTCACATCAGATCCGAGCGAATTATTGGAGAAAGCAAAGAGTGATCGTACAAAAAATGTGATTGTTATTTTAGATTATAACGGGATACCTGTCGGTCTTTTTGCATTGCAAACGGGAGATAGAGTACAGGAGTTCACAGACAATCCAGATGCATTACTTTTAACATCATTTTCTATAAATTACGATAGACAAAGGAAAGGATATGCTAAAAAGTCATTGGTACTATTACAAGACTTTGTACAACGTTATTTTTCGATAAAAAATGAAGTTGTACTTGCTGTAAATGAAAAAAATATTCCTGCACAAAATTTATACAAAAAAGTCGGCTTCCAAGATAAAGGTTTTAGAAGAATGGGACCAATTGGTCAACAAATCATAATGCATTTACCTATCATAAAATAATGAGAAGAAAAACTTACTCCTCGCGTAACACAGTAGTAAGTTTTTTTATTTAGAACGATATTTGAATAAGGAGAAATGATATGACCATTTATATTGCGCTTCTAAGAGGAATTAATGTAGGCGGGCATAAGATAATCAAAATGGCTGATTTAAAACAAATGTTTGAATCAATAGAGTTAAAACAAGTAAAAACATATATTCAAAGCGGTAATATCGTGTTCGAATCTGAAAAAGATATTGATTTTTTAAATAAACAAATACAATCAGAAATTAAAAACGTTTTTGGGTTTGATGTTCCGGTCATGTTGAGAACACGTGATGAATTTATAAATTTGATAAAAAGGTGTCCTTATGAAGTCGATTCATTGCTTGAAGGAGAAAGTATACATATTGCCTTTTTAGCAAATGAACTTTCTGAAAAAGAAAAGGATCAGCTACTTATGCAAAAAAATGAGACTGAAGATTGTTATATAGATGAAAATGTAGTGTACGTGTTTTTCAAAAATAGCACTCGAAACTCTAAATTAATGAATCAATTTCAGAGGTTACATACACCAGCTACAGTTAGGAATTGGCGGACTGTGAGTAAATTAAAAACGATAGTTGAAGGAATGTAAATATAAAAAGATGAGATTCACTTAGATCAGATAAATGTTTAAGAGACTATTGTAATAGTATAAATTAAATGAATTAAGGGGTAGGTAAGATGGGGAAATATGTGAAAGATCAAAAGGTAGTTGCCTATACACTATTAGGATTAGAACCTTGTACAGTTGTAAGAGTTGGTTGGATTTTTATTACGGTAAGAGAAGAAGAAACTGGTCATCTATATTCTGTTAGAAAAAGTAAAATGACACCTATAGAGGAAGAGGAATACTATCTTGTAGAAGAAAGTATTGATGATGAAGGGTTATTCGGTATAGGTAGATTGTTTGCTAAAATAGAAGCAGAAGACATGGACCTTGCAAAGAAATCATTTGAAGAAAATGAAGACTTCAAGAAATACGAAGATTTTCACAATCCATCAGAAGGGAAACTGTATGGTGGAGAGTACTATACTACAATCAAAACAGGTAAAGAGTTACTAGAACAATACTTTAATCGAGAAGAGCTAGAGCCTAATGGTACTAATTAAATTAGATGCGAAAACAGTTAAAGGCCAAATCTTATTTATGTTAGCTATATAGACTAAAAAATTTATATTTGATTATTGGGAGGGTAAAATAATGGATTTGGTAAACAAATTTTTAAATGGTTTGAAAGCAGCATTATCAACAGATGATCTCGAAGCACTAAATAAAGCATACGGTGCTACAAAAGAGGATATTGATATATTAAGATTGAAATATCCGAATTGTCCAGAATCATTAATCTGTTTACTTGAAAATATCGATGGTACATATTGGCGGAAATATGGAGAAACCGAAGTCACGGTATGTATTTTAGGTTCAGATGTTGAAGAGTATCCATATTATTTGCTCTCTACACAGGAGATGATCGAGAGTTCAAAAGAAGGAGAAGACGTCTCCTATCTTTTAGAATACCAAGATGAAGAGGATGCTGTTGACTCTAAAATAAATCCAGAGGGGCTTCTCCCTGGCACGTATATTCACTTTTCAGATTGTATGAACAACGGTGGAACATCAAAGCTGTATATTGATTTTAATCCTTCTGACAAAGGGGTATGTGGTCAAATCATTCGTTTTTTACACGACCCTGATGAATATGAAGTGATTGCAAACAGCTTTGATGAGTATTTACAGGATCTTATTGATGGTGATTTTAATTTTCTAGAAGAATCTCAATAATTTTTGAACAATTACACTTCAACTAATGGGAGCTTTGGTTGAATAAGATTCAAACAAATTTATTATTTATATTTGTCTACAAACTCATTTAAAAGGCTAGAAATCAAACAACTTTAAAGAGCCTTACTACAATATAATTTGTAGTAAGGCTCTTATATTTTTAAATCAAAATGAAATAACATTATTATCACTTTACAAAATCTCATCTTTTTATTTGTATTGTTTTGCGACTATAAGTTCGACAATAGGATGAATAAAGAATGAAGAGCAAAGGGCGATAAAAAGAGGAAGATTCTTTATTTCATCGAGTAATAGGAAGGAGATTCCTTCTGATAATATTAAAATAAAAAACATCAGGCATATAAGTACAAAATAAGCAATTTTAAAGCTTTTATATGTAATTTGCTGTCCCATTTCATCTTGGCTTTCTTCCGATACTCCGTTCGGATCTCCCCACGTAATTTGATTAATTAAATTACCAAGTATTAACGAAAAAGCGAATATTGTTCCGCCTAAAATTGAACCTTCCGTTATATATTTATATGCGCCATGTAAGAGGATTCCGAGTAATGATATAACGATAATTATGAAAATGATTTTTTTATGCTTCAATGTAGAAATGACACCTCCTATAATGTAAAAAACTCTTTACATACATAGTATAAAATTGGAAAAGTTTTATGTCAAATACTTTTTACATGATAAAGGAATAATATAATATTTTGTTTTTGTCTTTTATAAAAAATTACATTACATTTGAATGTAAAAGAATGGGCTCGCATATATTTGGAAGGGATGTCAGATTAATTTAGGGGGTAGTTATGTCTATTCTATTAAAAGCTGGTGCTGATGCAGGAAATAACGGTTTGAAGTTAATGGTGAAAGGGCAAGATCCTATTTTTATTCCGAGTATTTATGCTTTATATATAGGAGAGCCTACTGGATTGTTAGATGAGGGAGATGTTTCATTATCTGAGTTAGAAAATCACATTGACGTGACCATTAGTTCTCCATCGTTAATGTTAAATAATGTGCGGTATATCGTTGGAGAAAAGGTCATTCAAGATCAATTAAAAGGTACTGAAGTTGAGAAGAAATCAAATAAGTCAACTGATGAGTTAATGGTTATTACAATTCTATCTGGTTTAGCGGTAAGTGCTATGCGTCAAAGTCCAACTTCTAGTCATATTAATATTCGATATGATTTATCTGTTGCTCTTCCTATGCAGCTTATTACACAAGAAATAGCTGCAGAAAATGCAAAACGTTATATGGGTAATCATAAGGTTGTGTTCCATTATCCTAACGGACGTGATGTGACAATTAATATTTCAATCGAATATTGTAAATGTCTACCTGAGGGCGCTTCTGGGACGTGGGGCATTGTATATGATGAAGAAGGAAATGTTGTGAAACATAAAATAGAATGTGAACAAAATCAAGTATCAGAAATTGATTTTGTTGATAAAACCCTATTATCTTTTGATATTGGTGCAGGGACGACTGAAGAAGTAGTTTCATTAGGTGTAAACTTTAGACCACAACTAAGTAAGGGCTTATCATATGGCGTGAAAGAAACGTTGCTACAAATTATTACAAGATGGAACCGGAAGTATCCAACAAAGACGATTGATAGCATTACAGAGTTTAACCAAATTTATTTACATGAAAAGCACCCAAGAAACGCGTTATTAGTTGAGGAATCACAACCAGCATTATTAGGATTAGCAGCGCGTGTCGCAACGGATATCATAAATAAAATTGATGATATGAAGGACGATCCATACGTATTTATTTATGGTGGGGGCGCAGTAATTATTAAAAATAGTTTAAAAATGATTTTAAAACAAAAAGGACGACTAACAAATGTAATCTTTGTAGATAATCCTTTATTTACAAATGCACGTGGATTATTAGTCTACACTTGTTCACCAAAATATAGAGAGCATAAGCAAAAAGAGTTAGGATTTACAAACTTGACGATAAGTTAGTTGGTGGAAGTATGCGATCTAGGCGATATAAACGTGGTGATCGAGTGAAAATCAATATTCATAAGTCAGTATCACCTGAAATGCTTGCATGGCTAAATAAACAATCAAACCCAACTAATTTCTTTTTCTTTGCAGCGCAGCAACTCTTTAAACAAGTAGGAGATATTGATGTGTCAAAAGCTATACCTAATAGCCATGTTTTCTCATTATACGTGGAACCATCATCCTTATTAAAAGTCGAAGTAAATCCTTTTAAAAACGTACCACTAGAAGCTAATAAATCCACCGAAAATATAAAAAAAAAATCATGGGAAGCTGTTGATCAATTAGATTGTCCATTTTTTTAAACATAGAAAAATATAAGTATTGCCCATCACTATACATACGGATACAGTGATGGGCTTTTTTACATGTAACGAATAGAAGGGGCACACCATAATTTGTACCCCTTCTATTCGTTATTTATATTTTAGCTGTATGTTCAGTGACAGCATGGATTATGTCTTCCCAGTCATCTGGATGAATTTCATGTCCAGCGCCTTCAAGGGTTAATAGAACAGAGTTAGGAATTTCATCAATTAGTGCGAGACCATGTTCGAAAGGAAGTGCAGTATCGTCAGTTCCATGAATAACTAATGTTGGTGCCTGTATGGAGTGAAGCACATTTTCATATGCATCATCTCCTTGAAGTAAAGCGTGATTAAACATGCTTAATAAATTGTTAGCTCGTTCTATTTCTTGCGTTACTTGATTATAGACTCTTTTTTCAGCAAATGTTCGTTTGGATCCGCATAATAGCCTAGATCCGGAAACTAAATATTCTGCTACAACTTTATCATTTGTCCAATCTAAATGCGTGCCATTTACGTGATGTGTTAAAATTCTTTCATCCATCGGAGGTAAATCACGCGTGTTATCGTCAGAGCCTATTACACTTGTAGCTAGTAATGTTAACGATAAAATTCTTTCGGGATGTTTTACAGCAGCAATTTGAGCGATCATACCGCCTAAAGACATACCAAATAGATGCGCTTGATCAATATGATAAGCATCTAGTACACCAATTGAATCTTCAGCCATATTTGTAACTGTATAATTGGAAGTACCCGGCTCGTATGCAACAGATCGCCCTACATCACGGTTATCAAAACGAATAACAAATTTCCCTGTGTTAGCCAACTGTTCACAAAATTCTTCATCCCAATACACCATGGAACACGTAGCCCCCATAATTAATAAAATAGCTGTGTTTTTAGGGTTCCCAAAGCTTTCTGTACATATATCAATCCCGTTTATTTTAAATATCTTTTCAGTCATAAAGTTTTCCCCATTTCTTTTGAATGTAATTAAAAATACCGTTTAAAATAATTCTAAGATGTGTGTATGATTCATTTTGGAATTCAAAATGGTTCTTGCGTAATTACCTCCAAAAATAAGTTTATGATAATTCAAGGCAAAAAATTTTGAGAAATATTTGTATGTTATTAAAATAAACAGCAAGGAGGAGGGGAAATGAAAGCAATTGTTATAGATCAATATGGTAGTGTTGAAGAATTAAAAGAAAGACAAGTTTTAAAACCGGTTGTTAAAGATAATGAGGTATTAATACGTATTCTCGCAACATCTGTTAATCCTGTTGATTGGAAAATTAGAAAGGGAGACTTACAAGAGCAGTTAAGATTTTCATTTCCAATCATTTTAGGGTTAGATGCAGCTGGAGTTATTGAAGAAGTTGGGGAAGAAGTAGAGTGTTTCAATATAGGAGATAAGGTGTTTACGAAACCTGAAAATATAGGAAAGGGCTCTTATGCTGAATTCATTACAGTAAAATCAGATTTAGTATCCTATATGCCTACTAATCTAAGTTTCGAAGAGGCAGCTTCTATTCCTCTTGCAGGACTTACAGCGTGGCAAAGTCTTGTAGATTATGCAGAAATAAAAGAACATGACCGAGTACTCATTCATGCGGGTGCTGGTGGAGTTGGAAGTTTGGCAATCCAAATTGCAAAAACATTTGGAGCTTTTGTTGCGACAACTACGAGTAGTAAGAATGAGGAGTTTGTAAAGTCTTTAGGAGCAGATCTCGTTATTAATTATAAAAAAGCTAAATTTGAAGAACTACTATCAGATTTTGATATTGTATTAGATACAATTGGTGGGGAAGTACAAGAAAAAAGTTTTCAAATTATAAAGCCTGGTGGTGTTTTAGTATCGATTGTCCATGAACCAATACAAAAAGTAAATGGGATAAAATCAGGATTTTTATGGCTAAAACCAAATGGAAAGCAACTAGAAGAATTAGGTGATTTAATTGCACGTGGAAAAATAAAACCAATCATAAGTAAAGTTGTACCGTTTAATGAAGCAGGGGTTAGAGAAGCTCATATTTTGAGTGAAGGTCAACATGTAAGAGGTAAGATTGTAATGAAAGTGGAATAAAAATAATAAAGTAAATACCCCAAAAAATATTTTGGGGTATTTATTTTTTAGCTTAAAGATATTGTGCATATGCTTCTAAAGCTTATAGTATCGTATTGTATTATGTAATTTTTCTAAACCAATCAACATATCTTTTTCATTTAACATAGAATAGCTAATCCTTAATTGGTTATTATTTATATCGTTATTTATTAAACAAGCTGTTCCTGGTAAAAAAGAGACATCTACTTCATTTGCTTTTTGTAATAAGGTAAAGGGGTCTATCGAATCAGGGAGTGTAATCCATAAATTAAATCCACCATTTGGTATTTCAAAGCTTATTTCTTTAAGTGGTGATAACATATCAATCGTTATATCACGTCTAATTTGTAAAGCTGTACGTAATTTTTCTAAATGATTTTTCATACGTTCTGCACGTAAAAAAGGTAAAAGTGCTTTTTGTGTTAATAAAGGGCTACCGATATCCATGGAACCTTTTACAGCATGTAGCCATTCGAAAATAGGTCCATCAGCAATAAGTGATGCGATACGCAGTCCTGGTGCTAACGTTTTACTAAATCCTTTTATATATATTACGTGACCGTTTGTATCAAAATTTTTAATCGGAGTGGGAACAGTCGCACCCTCAAAATATATTTCTCCGAAAGAATCATCTTCAATTATAAAAAATTCATATAGCTCTGCTAGTTCTATCAGTTCCATTCGCCGTTCTTTACTCATTACTGTACCTGTTGGGTTCTGGAAAGTTGGATTCGTATACAATAAAACAGGATTTTTACTTTGACAAATATCATCGATTAAGTCGGAGCGAATTCCATGATTATCAAGAGAAATAGGTATAATCTGAGCACCTTTATTGATGAAAATATCAAGAGCAGCACTATAACAAGGACTTTCCACTAGTACAATATCACCAGGCTTTAATAATGTTTGAGCAATTAAATCAATTCCTTGTTGTGCGCCGCTTGTAATTAATAATTGAGATGGGTCTGTTACTAATTGCTGATGTTCATGTAAGTAACTTGCTATTTCAACTCGCAGTTCATAGTCACCTTGAATTGGCCCATAAGTTGCTAGGATCATCTGGTCTTTATTAAGTATTTTATGCATTTCGTCTGCCAAGAATGGATTTGGTAATAAGCGAGGATATAAAATCGCTTGTGAAAAATCATAATATTTCCGGTGCTGATTTATTGCATATTGAGATCGCATAACATTAATCGTTTTCGTTTGTTGCCATTTATACGGAATTGGTTTGAAATCTTTTTTTACATGTTTATGTATATAAGCACCTTTTCCTTGCTCAATACGTATATATGACTTTTTTTCTAGCTGCTTATATGCTTTACGAACAGTTAATAGGCTAATTTGTAAATCTTCGGCCATAGAGCGTAAAGATGGAAGGGAGTCACCATGCGAAAGCATACCACTTTGTACTCTTTCAACAATTTGCATATATATTTGCTGATAATAAGGTATGTTAGATTCTTTACGAAGGACAATCTTCATGGTTTCACCTTTTTCGTTTTTATTTAATTAAAGCGAAAAATTTAAAGAGAATCAACTACGATTTTAGGCAACTGTTATATACATAGTTACACTGTTATACACCACACCTTCTATACTCATGTTAAGAGTAAAAAGGAGGAAGGAAAATGGTCATTATTAATTATATTTTAGTATGTATTATTTTCGGAACAACATTTTTAACGATAAAAATAGGAATTGAAGCAGGGGCGCCTCCATTATTTTCAGCAGGAATTCGTTTCTTTTTAGCAGGTGTAATTCTGATGATTATATTTAAGTTAAAGCGAAAAGAAATAATGCCACATCTATTTTCAAAACGTATTATGTATGCTGGTTTTTGTTTAACGTTTATGACATTCGCTACATTATACTGGGCGGAACAATATATTTCCTCAGGGTTAGCTGCTGTACTATCTGCTACGGGGCCGATGATGATTTTGTTATTACAGGCAAAGAGAAATAAAACGAAATTACAAAAAGAGCAATTGCTAGCTTTAATTATTGCACTCATAGGTGTTGTTTTTGTTTCTTTACCAGGAATGCATCAAGAAGTAAGTTTCATATGGAGTATCGCTTGTTTTGTTTTAATCATTGGAGAGTTATTTTACGGAATAGGTTCTATTCACTCAAAAGAAATACTTTCGGATTTACAAAGTGTATCACCATTTCTCATTAATGGCATTCAAATGTTTTATGGAGGCGTTTTACTACTAATCGTGTCTGTCATAGTAGAACAACCGAATGTAACTGTATTAGCTTCATGGAGTGTACAATGGCCTATTTTATATCTTATCTTTATCGGATCAATTGGTGGGCACGGATTATATTATTGGCTCTTATCAAAAACAAATCCTGTATTTCCGTCAACGTGGTTATACGTATCGCCGCTAATTGCTATTATTGTAGGGTATATTATATTAGGGGAACCTTTAAACCCTACAATGGGGATAGGTGCTTGTTTCATTTTGGTTGGTGTATTTTTAGCTAATCGATCCACACTCCGGTCTTATTTCAAACAAGGGAGATTATTTGAGAAGCAAATGTAGTTGTATAAAGAAGCAGCCCTATATAAAATAGGGCTGCTTTAATTTTATTAAAGATACGGATTGACTTTATTTATTGGAAAGTCGTAATATTATTAAGCTATATGAAAGAGAACTGTAAATAGAGGGGGAGTTATTATGAAAATAAATTGGACTGAAGTAAAGGAAAAAATTCGACCGCTAATTTCAAAACCATCATATGAAACTTGGTTTACGAATACTACTGTTTATTTAGAAGATGATATATTAACAATTTATTGTCCAAATGAATTTGCACGTGACTGGTTAGAATCTCATTACAAAGAATTAGTATTTAATACATTAAGAGAAATGTTTAATACGACGTTTGAAATTCAGTTTGATCTATGTAATGGCGAACCACCTAAGTTGAAAGATGTTCGAAAAGAAAGGCTTAATAGCTGGGATGAAGTAAAGAAAGCATTAAGGCCTAAAGTAGCAGAGAAAACATTTATGACGTGGATTAGAAATACAAATGCTACGATAGAAGATAATAAATTAATAATCTTTTGTGAAGATGCGTTTCATCGTGACTTGCTTGAAGGTGAGTATAAAAATATAATTTCAAGTAACGTACAGAATCTTACAAATGAAGAATATCAAATTTGGTTCGAAATAAAACCAAACAATACTCCTACATTGCAGATTCATCATGCACAAAATAATCAGCACACTCCCATACAAGAGGAATACAGCACAATTTGGAATGAAATAAAAGATAAAATGCAAGTAACAATTTCAAGACCTTCATATGAGACGTGGATCAAAGAAACGACAGCCAGAATAAATGAGAATTCATTGGTCATTTATTTTGAAAACGAATTCCAACAAGGATGGGTTGAAAACTCTTATAAAGATTTAATTTCGGAAATATCTAAAGAGTTAACTGGAAATACATATAAGCTTCAATTTGAATTGAAATCAAATACAGATGCAACCGATAATGGTGGAAATTCAAAAATTACTATTGATAATATAATTTCTGAAATAGGGGAGCAATTCAAAAGTTCTACTAGTAATTTAAAGAATAATGATGTAGACGATAGTGATAAACGTATTCAAGCATTAGAAGAAAAAATAACAGACATGGAGAGGGTAATTGATACATTAGTAGAAAAATTGAAGGTAGTAGAATTAAAAACACAGTTGGAAAAATAACCAACTGTGTTTTTTACTTAATTTACTTTTTTTATAAACCCTTTATAATGACGTTTCACAAGCTGACTTTCTAACGTCTTCATTGTTTCAAGTGCTACACCGACGATAATAAGTAAGCTTGTACCACCAATTTGTGCAGAAGGTGGCAACGTAGCAATTTTCGTAAATACAAGCGGTAAAATTGAAATGGCACCTAAGAATATTGCGCCGATAAATGTTAATCGATATAAAATTTTCGTTACATATTGTTCTGTTGATTTACCAGGGCGAATACCAGGTACATATCCATTTTGCTTTTTCAAATTCTCAGCCATTTGTTCAGGATTTACTTGAATAAATGCATAGAAATATGTGAAAGCAACGATAAGACCGACATAAAGTGTCATTCCAATTGGATGTGCAAAATCAAGATTAGCAACTATCCATTTTGAGACGCTTGAATCAGGGAAGAGCTGCGCAATTGTACGCGGCGTCATTAAAAATGCAGAAGCAAAGATTACTGGAATTACACCAGCACTATTTACTTTAAGAGGTAAATGAGTGTTTTTTGCTCCTTGATATTGGTTGTTTCCTGAAACAGCTTTTGCATATTGAATCGGTATTTTACGCACAGCTTGTTGTATGTAAATAACACCAACAACTATCGCTAAAATAACGAGACCAATTAAAACCATCTTTATGATGTGCATGAATAATTGATCGCCTGCATTTTGGAATTGTTGCAGATAAACTTGGTTCGCAACATTTGGAATTGCTGCTACAAGTCCTGCGAAGATAATCATTGAAATACCATTACCTACTCCATTAGCGGTAATTTGTTCACCTAACCAAAGTAAAAATGCAGTACCTGCAGTTAAAACTGTCGCAATAAATAAGTATGTAGTCCAG
>Ga0102589_1005321_pt1 | contig 11383 bp, 5 predicted proteins | sample AraplaMF_Col_mLB_FD_76858 | JGI IMG/M metagenome (GOLD analysis project Ga0102589, IMG submission 76858) | Arabidopsis root microbial communities from the University of North Carolina, USA - plate scrape MF_Col_mLB | ecosystem: Host-associated > Plants > Roots > Endosphere | place: USA... | reverse complement strand
GACGAAGCTGCCGGCGCGCCCGAACATGGCATTGCTCCCGGGACGCCATGGGCCCAAGTGCCCATGAACTGGACCTGCCCCGAATGCGGCGCGCGCAAGGAAGACTTTGAAATGGTTCAGATCTAAAGTGTCCGGGTACCAGCCTGGACAATCGCAGGCCGGCGCCAGTCGCCGGAGCCTGCAACATGAGGAGCATAGGCAGTGAGCATTCCCAGTTCTGGACTAAAGGTATTGGTCATCGATGACAGCAACACCATCCGGCGTAGCGCCGAGATATTCCTGAAGCAGGGTGGCCATGAGGTTCTGCTGGCCGAGGACGGGTTTGATGCCCTTTCGAAAGTCAACGATTACGAGCCCCACCTGATCTTCTGCGACATCTTGATGCCTCGCCTCGATGGCTATCAAACCTGTGCGATTATCAAGCGCAACGTGAAATTTTCCAGCGTTCCCATCGTTATGTTGTCCTCCAAGGATGGCGTTTTCGACAAGGCGCGTGGTCGAATGGTGGGCTCGCAAGACTACCTGACCAAACCTTTTACCAAAGATCAACTGCTGCAGACCGTTCAGGAGCTCGGCAGCGCCAAACAAGGAGTAGTGTGATGGCAATCAAGAAAATACTGGTGGTGGACGACTCCAAAACCGAACTGATGTTTTTGACCGATTTGCTGGTCAAAAATGGTTTTACGGTCAAAACCGCTGAAAACGCGGAGGATGCGTTTCGACGCCTCGCGGAAGACAAGCCCGAGTTGATCCTCATGGATGTGGTGATGCCGGGCCAGAACGGTTTCCAGCTGACGCGTGCCATCACGCGCGACCCGCTGTATTCCGACATCCCCATCATGATGTGCACCAGCAAGAACCAGGAAACTGATCGGGTCTGGGGCATGCGCCAGGGCGCCCGCGACTACATCACCAAACCGGTGGATGCGGATGAGCTGATGGCCAAAATCAAGGCCCTCGGCTGATTTACGGCGTAAAACCAAAGCATGGCGAACAGACAAGCCCTTAGAGAACTACAAACCCGGCTGGCCGACAGGTTGCAGATTGCGCGTACGCAAGGCGTTGCCGCGTCCTGGCTGGCCGTGGAAGCGGGCGGGAAAAAGTACCTGTTCCCCCTCAGCCAATCCGGTGAAATCTTTCCCTGGGTCAATACGCAGCCTGTTCCGTACACACAGAAATGGTTTGCCGGCGTGGCCAATCTGCGGGGCGGCCTGTTTGGCGTGGTGGACCTTGCCAGCTATGTGAGCGGCCAGCCGCCGCCGCTTAAAAATGAACTCGCGCGCAACGATTCCCGCCTGGTGGCGCTCAACAGCGCGCTGGAAGTCAATTGCGCGCTGCTGATCGACAAGCTCGCCGGGTTGCGCAACCAGGATGCGTTCAGCGATTTCTCCGAAAAAGCGCCCGACGCGCCGGATTTCTTTGGCAACCAGTATGTCGACCTTAACGGTGCGACCTGGCAGGAAATCAACCTTCAGTTGCTTGCCCAGCAAGCGCATTTTTTGACGATAGGCGCATAGCGCACACTGTTTCTCCCCGGAAGGCACACCATGTCTGTTATTGAAAATATCCAGAAGCTATTTAAAACAAAGTCCGTCCAGCCCGAGGACAGCATGGACATGGCTTCGGTCGGCACGCCGGATCCCCTGGCGACCGGCGCCATGGATGAAGCCTCCCTCCAGACCGCCGCGGTGCGGCAGCCGGACGGTGCCGATGATGCTTTTGGCTCCAGCCGAATGGCCACCGCCGAGGAGTCGGCGTCCGCCGTCAACCCCGAGCTCTTGAGCCTGCCCGGCCTGGGCCGGCGTACCATGGGCCAGCACCAGCGAATTCTGGTGTTTTTCCTGGCGGTGTCGGTGGCGGTTCTGGGTACGGTGACCTTCCTGGCGCTGAACCAGGCCGACAAAGTGGCCCAACAGGTGGCTGCAACCGGCCAGTCACTGATGCAGTCGCAACGTCTGGCGAAATCGGTGTCGCAGGCCCTGGTGGGTAGCGCCCAGGCCTTCCCCGACGTGCGTGAGAGCTCAGAAGTACTGTCCAAAACCGTGCGCGGCCTGAAGGCCGGTGAAGACAGCCTGCGCCTGGCACCCGTGAGCGAGGACCTGCAGCCCGACGTCGAAAAAGTCACCCCCTTCATGGAGCGCGCCGAAAAGAACGCCAAGACCGTGATGGGCCAGCAGAACATCCTGACCCAGGTGGGTAACGCTCTGCGCACCATCAACCGCCAGTCCTCAGACTTGCTGGAAATCGCCGAAACCGTCTCCTCGCTCAAGCTCCAGCAGAATGCAGCACCGGCTGAAATTTCCGCCTCCGGCCAGCTGGTGATGTTGACCCAGCGTATCGGTAAATCTGCCAACGAATTCCTGACCATGGAAGGCGTCAGCCCTGAAGCCGTGTTCCTGCTGGGCAAGGACTTGAACTCGTTCAAGGAAATCGCCCAGGGCCTTCAGGAAGGCAGCCCCGAACTGCGCCTGGCCGGCTCCAAGGATCCGCAGACCCGCGAACGCCTCGAAGCCCTGATGGCGCTCTATGAGCAGACGCGCGTGCAAGCCGGCGCCATCCTGGGTAACCTGCAGGGCCTGGTCTCTGCCCGTGAAGCGCAATCCTCCATCATTGCCGACAGCGAGCCGCTGCGTCGGGGCCTGGAAGACCTGCAGGGCAAGCTGTCCTCGCAAACCGGCCTGGGTGCCACCGCCCTGACGACCCTGGTGGTCGCCGCCGCCTTCGCACTGCTCTGCGCGGCCGGCCTGGCCCGCTTGCAGGTGCTGGACAGCCAGCAGCGCCAGGCGGTTGCGGAAACGCAGCGCCAGGAAGCAAAAAGCCAGGAACAGGACGCCAAGCGCGTCAACGACGCCAACCAGGCCGCTATTTTGCGTTTGATGAACGAATTGCAGACAGTGGCTGAAGGCGATTTGACGCAGGAAGCAACCGTGACCGAGGATATTACCGGCGCTATCGCCGACTCGGTGAACTACACGGTGGAAGAGTTGCGACAGCTGGTGGGTAACGTACAGAACACGGCAACGCGCGTTGCGCAAACGACGGCACAGGTGGAAAGCACCTCGACCGAACTGCTGGCGGCATCCACCGAACAGCTGCGGGAGATTCGCGAAACCGGCCAGTCGGTGCTCGACATGGCATCCCGAATCAATGAAGTGTCCACACAGGCGCAGGAATCTTCCCAGGTGGCGCGCCAATCGCTGACTGCCGCGGAGTCCGGCCTGCAGGCCGTGCAGAACGCTATCGGTGGTATGAACTCCATCCGCGACCAGATCCAGGAAACCTCGAAGCGTATCAAGCGACTGGGTGAATCGTCCCAGGAGATTGGTGAAATTACCGAGCTGATCTCGGACATTACCGAACAGACCAACGTGCTGGCGCTTAACGCGGCTATCCAGGCGGCGTCAGCCGGTGAAGCCGGACGAGGCTTCTCGGTGGTTGCGGAAGAGGTGCAGCGACTGGCTGAACGTTCCGCTGACGCTACGCGCCAGATTTCGGCCCTGGTGAAAGCCATTCAGACCGACACGCAGGACGCGGTGGCCGCTATGGAACGCTCCACGCAGGGTGTGGTGGAGGGGGCCAAGCTGTCCGACAACGCGGGTACCGCGCTGACCGAGATTGACCAGGTGTCACGCCGCCTCGCTGACCTGATTGAGCAGATTTCCAACTCCGCGTCACGCGAAGCCGCTTCGGCCAACGTGGTGGCCGGCAATATCCAGCACATTTTCGCGGTGACGGAACAGACCGGAGAAGGTACCCGTTCCACGGCGCAGCAGGTGCGTGATCTTTCCCGCATGGCTGAAGAGCTGCGCCAGTCGGTGTCCCGATTCAAGATCGCCTGATGCCAGTTTGTCCGTCGTGCGCTGACCGCCGCCTTAGCCTCTGACACCGATTCCAGAACCGGCCCGCCATTTATGCAATCCAACGCCCCGAACTCAACCACCACCGAGCTCGACTTTGCCGTCAACGATCTAGGCCCTCTCGCATGGGTGCTTGACGAACTGCGCAAGTCGCTGGACGGTGCTGCCAAGGCGCTCAAGCGCTTTGTGCGGGACGCGGAAGCCGCGCGCGGGTCCGACCTCGCGGCCGTGGATGCCAGCCAACTGCGGATTGCCCGCCAGCAGCTGCACCAGGCGGTGGGTGCGCTGGAGATGGTTGGCCTGGCCGGCCCCGCGCTGGTGTTGCGCGCGATGGAAGCCGCTGTGCAGAAGTTTGTGCAGCAGCCGGAGCAATGCAGCCAGGATGCGGCAGGCAAGCTTGAGCGAGCCAGCTTTGCGTTGACCGAATACCTCGAGGGCGTGCTGGCCGACAAGCCGATCTCGGCCGTGTCCCTGTTCCCCCAATACCGCGACGTGCAGGAACTGCTGCGCGCCGACCGTATCCATCCCGCCGACCTCTGGTCTTTTGAATGGCGCTGGATGGAGCCGGAGCTGCCGGCCGCCGCGCCGCGCAACTACGACGACAGTGCGCGCTCCTTGCTGGACCAGTCGGTGCTGCAGATCATGAAGGGCAAGGCGCCGCAAGCCGCGAAAAGCCTCAAGGATTTGAGCCTCGGCTTCGCGGCCCGGCAGGCCGATCGCCAGCCCCGCATTTTCTGGAAGATCGCGGCGGCCTACTTTGAAGCCGTTGCCAACGAACTGCTCGGCTCGGACCTGTATGTCAAGCGTGCCGCCTCCCGCATCCTGATGCAGTACGCCTCGCTGGCCAAGGGCGACACCTCGGTCTCGGAGCGCCTGGCCCAGGATCTGCTGTTTTTCTGCTCGCAGGCGGTCGCCGCGCGCGCAACCGACACGCCAGTGCTGTCCGCCGTGCGCTCCACCTACGGCCTGAACCGCTTCAAGCCTGTCGATTACGAACTCGTCCAGTTCGGGCGTTTCGACCCGGCCCTGCTGGCCCAAGCCCGCAAGCGCATTACCTCGGCCAAGGAAACCTGGTCGGCACTGTCCGCCGGGGATGCCAATAAATTCAAGTCGGTCAGCGACCAGTTCAGCCTGGTGACCGATTCCCTGCTCAAGCTTCACCCGCCCAGCGAGCCGCTGGCGCAGGCCCTGACCAGGGCCATAGACACCACCGTGCGTTCAGGCCAGGCCCCCGGCATTGAGCTGGCCATGGAAGTGGCCACTTCTGTGCTGTACCTGGAAGCCGCGTTCGACGACCTCGATCCCAACGACCCGCAACTGGCGGTGCGCACAGCCAACCTCGCACAGCGCCTCGAAGGCGTGCGTGCCGGCGGGCAACCCCAGCCGCTGGAAGGCTGGATGGAAGACCTCTACCGCCGCGTCAGCGACAAGCAGACCATGGGCAGCGTGGTGGGCGAGCTGCGCGTGTCCCTCGGCGAGCTTGAAAAATCGCTGGACGTTTTCTTCCGTAACCCGCAGGACAAGGTGACGCTCCAGGCGGTTCCCGGGCAGCTGTCGCAAATGCGCGGTGTGCTTTCCGTGCTGGGGCTGGACCAGGCTTCCCATGCAGTGCTGCGCATGCGCGATAGCGTCGAGCAGATGCTGGTCACGGAAATCGACGAACAGCAGGCGCGTGCCGCCGGCACCTTTGAGCACCTGGGTAACAACCTGGGTGCTTTGAGCTTCCTGATCGACATGCTGAACTACCAGCCCGCGCTGGCGAAGAAACTCTTCGTCTACGACGACCAAAAGGGCGAGCTGCGGCCGCTCATGGGGCGCGCGCACACTGCGGAAGCTGCTGCTTCCGCCGTCACCGTCAACAGCGACATGCTGTCCCAGGAAGTCATCGCCGTGGTGCAGGATGCCGGCCAGGGCGCAGCGGACGCAAGCCTTACCGTCAAGCTTGACGCGCTGGCAACCCATGCGGCGCTGGCCGAACAGCCCGCCTTGGCACAAACCGCCCGCGAAGCCGCTGTCGCTGTATCCACCAGTGATACCGACGCCGCTGCCACCGCGCTCACGACGCTCGCATTCACCGTGGCACCGGCAGCGCCGGCCGCGCCCGAGCCTGCAGCCGAATCCGACGATTTTGAGGAAGACGACCTGCGCGATATCTTCCTGGAGGAAGCGCGCGAAGTGATCGGTAACGGCGAGGAAGCCCTGGCTGCGCTCGCCTCCGATCCGTCCGATGTTTCCCAGCTCACCGTCTTGCGGCGCGCTTTCCACACCCTCAAGGGCAGCTCGCGCATGGTGGGGCTCAATGAGTTCGGCGAAGCCGCCTGGTCGCTGGAGCAGATGCTCAACACATGGCTGGCCGACCAGAAGACCGCGACCGACGACTTCAGGGCCTTGTCCAGCCAGGCCATGGCCGGGTTCTCCGACTGGATCGCCGACATCGCCAAGAACAAGGACGGCGCCTGGTCCGCTTCCGTGTTCCGCGCCAGTGCCGATGCCATGCGCACCGAAGGCCGCTACAGCCCGCTGGTCCTGGGTGCCAAGGCTGGTGCTCCTGCACCCGCCGCCGATGTTGCGCCCGAACCCGCACCTGTGGCCGTCGCGGAGCCGGCTGCCCCAGAGGCGTTTTCCCTGCCTGAGATTGAACCGGCTGCCGCCCCCACTGTGGCGGCTACCGCCGGTGCGACGCCTGCCGAAGAACCGGCGCCCGTCAGCGACGTGGACTTCGACCTGATGTTCGATGGCGTGGACGCCGCCGCGCCGGTCAAGCCCGCCGAGCCTGTGGTTGAGATCGCCGGCATTGACTTCGACAGCCTTTCGACGATTTCCATGGATGCCGGTACGCCGGGTGTCTCCACGGCGGAGCAGCCCATTGCGGCGGCCGACGCGCAAGCCATCGAGCTGTCAGACGCGGACTTCGAAAAGCACTTCCATGCCGAAGCGGCCCAACCCGCACCTGACCTGGCAGCCGACCTGAATTTCGACTTCCCGGCGCCGGTTGCAGCCCCGGCTCCAAGCCAGTCGCAGGTCCAGGCGCTTGATGCCCAGGACCGCGTTGAGGCCACCGACAGCGCTATGTCGCCCGAGGGCGTCGATGACCAGGTCAAGGTCATAGGTTCTTTGCGCATCAGCATTCCGCTTTACAACGTTTACCTGAACGAGGCCGACGAATGGTCGCGCCGGCTGGTGACCGAAGTGAGCGAGTGGTCGCTGGAGCGCAACCAGCCCGTCAGCGACTCCACCGTGGCCCTGGCGCACTCCCTGGCCGGCAGTTCCGCCACGGTCGGGTTTACCGCCCTGTCTGAAATGGCCCGCGCGCTGGAACAGGCTTTGCAGCAGTCGCGCGCGCACCACCGCAACGGCGCCGCCAAGTACGGCCAGGTGTTTATCGATGCGGCGGAAGACATACGCCGCCTGCTGCACCAGTTTGCCGCCGGCTTCCTCAAGGAGCCCGATGCCGGAGTCCTTGAGCGCTTGAAGGAGCTGGATTTCACCGACTCGGTCCTGCCGCCGGGCACCGATTTCTCTGATTACGATTTCACCCCTGAATCCGTCCAGCCCGAAGAGCCGGCTGTCGAATTCAAGCCCATGCCCGAACCGGAGCCTGAGCCGGTGGCGATGCAGGTCATCGAAGAGGCTCCTGTTGCCGAGATGCCGGCGCCCGCGCCGGCGCCAGTGGCTGCGCCCGCACCTGTGCAGGCTGCCGCCCCTGTGCCGCCGCCTGTCGCATTTGTCGCTCCTCCGGTGGTCGCAGCACCGCCGGTGCCGCCTGCAACACAGACGCCCGCCACCCAGAACTTCGGCGATGAAGAGGACGAGGAAATCGATGCCGTCGACGCCATCGACCCCGACCTGTTCCCGATTTTTGAGGAAGAAGGCGCTGAGCTCATGCCCCAGCTGGGCGGCGCACTGCGGCAATGGTCCGCGCGGCCCGACAACCAGGGTGCCCGCATCGAAGTGCTGCGCGCGCTCCATACGCTCAAGGGCAGCGCCCGGCTTGCCGGCGCCCTGCGCCTGGGTGAAATGGCGCACCGTATTGAATCCGAAATCGAGTTCCTCGGCTCCGAGGCTGCCGCCACGCAGGACATCGAAGCCCTGATCAATCGTTTCGATGCGATGGAAGCCACGTTTGAGGCACTGCGCAACGCTGATGCCGCTGCCGCCGCCGCTCCCGTGCACCTGGCTCCTCTCACCCCGGCGGAGCCCGAACCTGTCTCCACGCCGGTAGAGGCTGCCGCTGCGCCCGAGGTCCCCGCCGCTGCCGCTACCGCGGAAAGCGCCGCACCGGTTGCCGCTCCTGCCGCTGCCGCCACTACTGCGCCTGCTGCCGCCGGTTCCCGCAAGCTCTCCGTTCCGGCGCCGCAGGCCATGGCCATGCAGCCCTTGCGCCAGGCGGCCAACGCTTCGATTCGTGTCCGTTCACAGCTGCTGGACCGCATGGTCAACCAGGCCGGTGAGGTCATGATCACGCGCTCCCGCCTGGAAGCCGAACTCAGCCAGCTGCGCGGTTCTCTGAACGACATGAGCGGTAACTTGAACCGCTTGCGCCAACAGCTGCGAGACATTGAACTCCAGGCCGAAACCCAGATGCAGTCGCGCCTGGCGCAGGCCAAGGAGGCCCAGGCCGGGTTCGACCCGCTCGAGTTCGACCGTTTCACCCGCGTGCAGGAACTGACCCGCATGATGGCCGAATCGGTGAACGACGTGGCAACCGTGCAGCGCACTTTGCAGCGCACGGTGGAAGCCACCGAGGACGACCTGATCGCCCAGGCCCGCCAAACCCGTGAACTGCAGCGCGACCTGTTGCGCACGCGCATGGTGGAGTTTGAAGGCATCTCCGAGCGCCTGTACCGCGTGGTGCGCCAGGCCTCCAAGGAAACCGGCAAACAGGTGAAGTTGGATCTGCTGGGCGGCACCATCGAGATGGACCGCGGCATGCTGGACCGCATGACGCCCGCCTTCGAACACCTGCTGCGCAATTGCGTGGCCCACGGCATCGAAAGCAGCGAAAACCGCGTCAACGCGGGCAAGGACCCGGTCGGTGTGATCACTGTCCACCTGCGCCAGGAAGGCAACGACGTGTCCGTCGACTTCAGCGATGACGGCGCCGGCCTGGACCTGCGCCGCATCCGCGAAAAAGCCGTCAGCCTCGGCATGATCGCGCCGGACCAGACCATTGAAGACAGCGACGCCGCCAACCTGATTTTCATGCCCGGTTTCTCCACCGCCGCCCAGGTGACCGAGCTGGCTGGCCGGGGTATCGGCATGGACGTGGTCCGCTCCGAAGTGAACGCGCTGGGCGGCCGGATTGAAACCTCCACCGTGGCGGGCCAAGGCACCCACTTCAAGCTGGTGTTGCCGCTGACGACGGCCGTGACGCAGGTGGTGATGATCCGTGCCGGCAACCTCTCGGTGGGTGTTCCCGCCAACGTGGTGGAAACCGTGCGCCGCGCATCCGCCAAAGAGCTGCAGCAGGCCTACAACACTGGCACGCTGGAGCTTGCCGGTGAAACCATGCCGTTCTTCTGGTCGGGCGCCTTGCTCCAGGCTTCGCAGCACAGCAGCGAAGTCCAGGGCAAGACCACACCGGTCGTGATTTTCCGAAGCGCCGCACAGCGTATTGCCCTGCACGTCGATGAAGTGCTGGGCAACCAGGAAGTTGTGGTGAAGAACCTCGGGCCGCAGCTCTCGCGCCTGCCCGGCCTAGCCGGCATGTCGGTGCTGGCTTCCGGCGCGGTGGTGCTGATCTACAACCCGGTGGCGCTGGCCTCGGTGTACGGCCAGCAGGCCCGCGCCTGGAGCTCGGACCGTGCCGAGCCCCATGTGCTCGAAGGCGCTGGCGCCACGGCGGCACCGGCGGGAGCCGGTGGCGGCAACGTCGCGAAAGCGCCGGTCGCCTTGATACCCGCGGCTCCGCAGATTCCGCTCATCCTCGTGGTGGACGATTCCATCACCGTGCGCCGGGTCACGCAGCGCCTGCTGCAGCGTGAAGGCTATCGCGTCACTTTGGCGGCTGACGGCCTGCAAGCGCTTGAGCGTCTGCAGGAAGAGCGGCCGTCGGTGGTGCTGTCGGACATCGAAATGCCGCGCATGGACGGCTTCGACCTGGCGCGCAACATCCGAGCCGACGTGCGGCTGAACAGCCTGCCTATCATCATGATCACTTCGCGTATCGCTGAAAAGCACCGCGAGCACGCCAAGGAACTTGGTGTTGACCATTACTTGGGCAAGCCATTCTCCGAAGATGAGCTGATCAGCCTGCTGCGGCACTACTGCGCAGCCGAGACAGCGGTCTCCGCCTGATCTTCCGGGATTCCGCCCAGCCGGGCGGAATCCGTGCAGGCTTGCATTCTGACGGAAGCCATGCACGCAGCACAGGCGCGTGCCCTGCCCAGGCTTCCTCCTCAGCCCTTCTTGACTACCGCATAGCGCTGCAGCGTCAGCGCCCGGGCTTCCTCGTGCTGCACGAGGGGGAGCGGATAGCCCTTGCCCAGCACCACGCCGGCGGCAGCCAGTTCCAGCGGTTTGGCCAGCCAGGGGCTGTGAATCGCCGGAGCGGACAGCTTGGCCAGCGCCGGCAGGTATTTGCGGATGAAGCGGCCGTCCGCATCGAACTTCTCGCTCTGGCTGACCGGGTTGAATATCCTGAAATAGGGCTGCGCGTCGCAGCCTGTGCTCGCGGCCCATTGCCAGCCGCCGTTGTTGGCTGAAAGGTCGAAATCATTGAGCTTTTCGGCGAAGTAGCGCTCTCCCCAACGCCAGTCGATCCCCAGGTCTTTCACCAGGAAGCTCGCCGTGACCATGCGCAGGCGGTTGTGCATATAGCCGGTCTGGTTGAGCTGCGCCATCGCGGCGTCAACCAGGGGGTAACCGGTGCGGCCTTCGCACCAGGCCAGAAACAGCGCCTCCGCACTGGGGCCGCTTTCCCACTGGATTTCATCGTATTCAGGCTTGAAGGCGTTGCGCGCTGCATGCGGGAAGTTGCTCAGGATTTGCGCGTAAAAATCCCGCCAGACCAGTTCGCTCAGCCAGGTCGCCGCGCCTTCGCTGCCCTGGTGTTCGGGGCCCAGGGCTGCAGCGGCCAGGCGCCGGATGGACACCGTCCCAAAGCGCAAGTGCACGCCCAAGTAGCTGGGCCCCTTGAGGGCCGGGAAATCGCGCGCCGATTTGTAGTTCGCCATGCGGCCTTTGAATTCCTCAAAAAGCTGGTCGCCGCCCTCGCTGCCGGTCGGTATCCTGAGCGCCGACAGGTTGGTCTTTTCAAAGCCGATCTCGGCCAGCGACGGTATGCCATGCTTTTCCGGTGGCAGGGGCGCCAGCGCCATGCCATAGCGTTCCACGGGGTAGGGCTTGAGGTAAAAGCCGTCGACCTTTGTGAGCCAGGCATTCTTATAGGGTGTGAACACGCTGTAGGGCTTACCCGCCTGCGTCAGCACTTCCTGGCGCTCAAAGATCACGTGGTCCTTGAAGCTGTGGAAGGCCACGCCCTGGCTTTCGAGCGCGGCCTCCACGGCGGCGTCGCGCGAGAGCGA
>Ga0102589_1005319_pt1 | contig 11383 bp, 14 predicted proteins | sample AraplaMF_Col_mLB_FD_76858 | JGI IMG/M metagenome (GOLD analysis project Ga0102589, IMG submission 76858) | Arabidopsis root microbial communities from the University of North Carolina, USA - plate scrape MF_Col_mLB | ecosystem: Host-associated > Plants > Roots > Endosphere | place: USA... | reverse complement strand
CGCCTTCAATGAACGCTATTTTTACTAACTACTTAAGTGAAATCTCTCTATCCTCTCAGCTAACAATAAGTGAAGAACATATTAATCGATACTTAACTCAATTTTTCTTAGCTACTCGTGATGATGAATATGTGGATGAAACCGTTAAATTTTTCAATTTATTCAGAAAAAATCAATATGAGCCTGGCAAGTTAATCGTCGTTTTCAATCAATTTGCATTTTATATTACTACATACATATTACATAATTTTGGTTTAAAACCAAATAAGGCATTTGACTATATGAAATCTTTCCAATCTGCAGTCAATGTTGATCAGGAATTACTCGTTGAAGTATTAACAGAACGTACAATTGAAAATGTAGTAGCTGAAATTTCTTCTTTAATGGATGTTAACGCAAAAATCATGTATATGAAAGATTTAGTATTTAGCTTAGATAAACAAAATGAAGAAATTCAATCCTCTACAGCAGCAACTGAAGAAATTGCCGCTTCTATTAATGAGGTTGCTCGAATGTCTTCCCGTATTTCAGAAAAAACAACTGAATCAGTTGATCACGCTGTACAAGGAAAAAATGCCATTGAGCATGCTCTTTCTGAAATCTTTAAAACTGAAGAGACATTTACAACGATTGTTGAGTCCTTTTCAGAATTACAAAAGCGCGTAAATGATATTGAAAATGTAGTAACGTTAATAAACCAAATTGCTGATCAGACGAATTTACTTGCTTTGAACGCTTCTATTGAGGCTGCACGAGCAGGTGAACATGGTAAAGGCTTCGCTGTAGTTGCACAGGAAGTTCGAAAACTCGCTGAGGGCACCGTATCAGCGCTTAGTGAAGTATCTACAAATGTACATCATTTAAAGAGCTATTCAAATGATGTGTCAATCTCAATTACGGAAACAACTGAGATTATAAAAGAAGCAACAGTGGAAGCAAAAGAATCGTTACCATTATTAAATGCGATTGTTAGTGCCATTGAAGGTATTAATCTGGATGTTACAAATACAGCGGCGATATCAGAGGAGCAAGCAGCAGCTATAGATGAAGTATCAGCAAGAATGATTGAAATTTCTAGTCTTCAAGATGATATTCGCGATTATAGCCATAATACATCTAGAGATATTCACGCATTAGGGAAAGAAATTAATCGATTCCGAAATGACATTATTGCGAATAATAATGTTCAGCTATCGTCTATAGCCCTATTACAATTATCAAAAGCTGACCATATTTTATGGAAATGGCGAATTTATAATATGTTCCTTGGTCTTGAAAACGTCCAACCAAGTGATGTTTCTTCGCATACAGATTGTCGTCTCGGTAAATGGTACACATCTGCTCGCTCAGTAGAACGTTTTGGGCACTTGCAGGATTATCGTGATTTAGACGCCTATCATTTACATGTTCATAAATCAGCGAAGTTAGCAGCAGAAGCATATAAAGTTGGAAATATCCAACAAGCTGAGGTTCATTTAAAAGAAGTAGATCAAGCTTCTATGCAGGTTCTCTATTATATTAATAATTTAATTGCCTATTTAGAAAAAGAACGTGTTATGCACTAAGCACAAAGGGGGTTCTTTCCCCCTTCACTAGGAGGTGTAAGCTTGAATAAGCGAGCGCTAATTAAATTTTTCGGAGATGTTTATGGGACTGGCTACCGTTTTTTCATTAAACAAAAAGCGATTGAGCTAGGATTAAAAGGATACTGTAAACTAAATAATCAAGAACAAATTGAGGTTGAAGTAGAAGGATCAAAAAAAGCGATAGATGAATTTTTAGTATTTGTTCAAAAGGGTGTTAGCCCTCAAGCAGATTCCAATTCATTTACATTAGAGCTTTTTGATGATTTAAAAGGATATGCACGTATGGAGTCAGACATTGTTTAGTCTGACTCCTTTATTTTTATAGTGCAGTAATACAAAGGTTTATCAAGATATCTTCTATTGAAAGAGTAACATTTAGATGGTGAGTTTGCATATTTGTCTTTTTATTGGTTAGTAAATTAAAGCACTTCTTTCGAACATGAGATAGTTGAGTGACACATCCGTTCAATTACACGCTTGAATAAAATATTAAATAAAGGAGGTTTTAATATGAATTTAAATAATAATGGATGTCATCAAGCAGACTGTAGTTGTCAACGGTGCGGTCATGGAAAATTCAATTGCACTGGGGTTAGAACGTTCAGGGCTATTGACGCGGCCTGTATACCGCCTATTCCAGAACCACCAAAAGAAGCATATGGATCATTTTACAATCTCTCATCATTAGGTGCAATTGTAACCCCAGTTACACCACCTGATTTAGGGCAGAAAATTAATTTCTCGACACCCGGTCCGTCATTGAATGTAGATCCTGCCCCATTACCTAATAGTACTACTGATCTTCAGGTTGCCACTGGTGGAATATACGAAATCAATATGAACATCTTAGTTGAACTTTCGGACAGTACCAGTACTACTTCAGCTACAAGTGTACGGCTTGGATTGTACATCAACGATGAAACCTTTGTGCCTGGTAGCGAATTTGGAACCTTTATTGAAATTGCAAACGGAGCCGTCGTTCCCGATACATCCTCATTTATGGGTAACACCATAGGAAATACAGTACTACTACGATTAAACAAAGATGATAGGCTTAGCATTAGGGTCATAAGTGCCTCTGGAAACATCGATTATACAAAGCCATCATTGGTCGTTATTAAAATTGCTGATTGAAAATAGTAATCTACAAGCTGACTCTACTGGAATCAGCTTGTTTTTCATTTAATTGTACAGTTAAATAGTTTCACCAATTGTTCTAAGTATCTTTAAAAACAATAGTGATAATTGTATGAATACATATCCAAGCCAGCAATCATAATCATCGATCAAAATCTTTTCGTTATTAATTTATCTGATGGTACGACAGAAGATTTTTCCGTCCCACGAGCAGGTTATATTACAGCCATTTCCGCATCCTTTACTACTGTACCAACACCTGATTCAGAAACTACAGTTAGAGCACGTATTTATCGTGCAGCTGCGGATAGCACTATTTCATCTTGGAAAGCTAATTCATTTTCTAAATCATATAAATTATTATTTGCTTGATTAAAACTTAAAAGATTAAAAGAACTAGATGTTTGGTTTTCAGATATCGGGGGACAAAAAGCGTCATTACTAGCTTCATCGATTGTTACTCGTTGGGACACGCTCGATGGGACATAAGGTAAAATGCGATCAATGCTAGCATCTTTTATGCCTTTTAATTTTATTCCAGGTACTAGCGAATTTTGTATTAGATGATGGCAGAAAGATTTAAAACATCTGTGGAGGACTAACTATGTTTAAACGACTGATTAGTAAAAGGAAGCGACAACTGAAGACACAAGCTAAAAAGGCATTGAATGAAGCTACTGGAGTTAAATCTATTAAGATTAAGAAGCGTAAACCTTCTTTAAAAAGAACAGTTAAGAAACTATTTTAAACAGATGACTAAATTTGGATGTTTAAGTATACTTTTACTTTAAGGTTTACTAAAATAGTAATATAAGGGAGGTTTTACAAATGAAGAAATTATTTTATATCGGAGCTATGTCAGCTTTACTACTAGCTGCATGTGGTGAAGAAGAAACAAAGCCTAAAGAGGAAAAACCTGTTACAACAGAAACAAAAGATAAAAAAGAAGAAAAAAAGGAAGCTTCTGAACTTACTATTGAACAATATGAAACTAATTTTAGAAATGCTTTTAACGAGTTCAAAGGTAATTCTAATATTAATCTAGGTAAGATGGAAAAGTTAGACAACGGTAGATACAGTATAATTTTAAATTCAAACATAATGCTCTTTGCGGATGTAAATAAGAATAATAAAGTAACTCTAGTTAATATAGCAGCTTTGTCTAATGCAGTTAATGAATATAACAATGAATTAAAATCCGCCTTCCAAGCTCTAATTAAAAGTGTTGATGAAAATATCACACCTACTCAACAATCAGTAATATTCGAAAAATTAGGTATTACTGGTGATGAAAAAATGTTAGATCATACTGATACTTATAAATTTAATGATATTATGTTTACATATAGAGCAAAAAATGAAGAAGGTACTTTAGTATTCCTAGCAAAGTTCAATTAAGTCTCTCAATGAGTGGCTTTTTTTATTGAAAATTTTTAGTGAAAGAGGAAAATAAAACACAAATATCTGTTCGTACTGATTAACTTACAGATAGTGATAAAGAACAACAAATGATTTGCGGATATTATACAATCAAAATCAAAAAAGGGATGATTTTCATGAAAACTATAACTATAATTCTTACAGTTGCCACGCTCTTGATTATTGGCGCAACTATCGTTACAATGCGAAAAAAGTAATAACCGTTAAGTGGGAAAATTAAATGTAGAAAAACTACTCTTTCAATAACAAAGAAGATTTTATTAAATTAGTTCAAACTGAAACATAAAAACCTTGTTATATAAAGCTTTTAACACTAATTGAGCATCGATGAAACAAAGTTAACAGACATTGTTTAGTCTGACTCCTACTTTTTTTGTAGTGTTATTATAGCTATATATTTCAAGGTTTTTAGCTAACGGTGACGTTGCTGGGCTAAGTTTGGGATTGGGAATAATACCCCGGTCCTTTTTATGGTCCCTTCCATCAAGAACACCTGCCGTAGCAAGTGCAAATAATTATTTAGATGTTTTATTACACCCCTCTTTCTACTATTTCTTTTAGTTCCGCTTCACTTTTAGCTATTAGCCGTGGCACGCTAGTTTTTAATAAGAATCTAAGCATATTTTTTCATGCAGTTGATTCGTTGATTTACCCCCCTATTGAAATTCAATTTAATTTCCACCTAATTTCTAATCAAATCTTTAAATAACGAAAAGAATTCACTATCATGCGTAATGTATATCTTGAACTGCTAAAGTGGATGGATACGCTATTCCACAGTTCTCATGCCCTATTTGAAATCGTCATCTCCAAATCGCTTTAGTTGTTCTTGCGTTATATTGATTATTCATATATTTCCTTGATTGCTCATAAAATAGAAAATATTTTAACGAAAGAAAAAAAATGTAAAAGAGGATTATGTGGATAACTAACAGAAAGAACGGGGTGATTTACATGAAATTTATAAAAAAATTAAGTGTGATCGGACTGTCAGTATGTATATTAAGTTTCGTTTTTTCATCTGCCAGCATGGCAAAAACAATCGTTAAAGAAGAGCACTTGAATTCAATAAACGAACAATTCAAAAATGAAGTTCATAATTACAAAAACGACTCCGCCAAAATATTAGCACAAGAAACAAAAACGGTGCTCGTTAAAACAATAAGAGAAGATAAATCATTATTAGAGAAAAAAACAAAAGAATTTGAAGAAAAAATGAAAAAAGAACAAATAGCCTTAATAGAAGAGGGATTGAAAAAAGCAACAACGCTGCAAGATGTAGAAAAAGTAAAAAGTGAAGCAGCTAACTTATTAAAAAAAGAAAAAGAATTGTTTAAAGAAGAAAGTAAAAACTATGTGAAAAAAGTGACTGATACGGAAAAAGTGAACTTAGCGATGATTTCAAGTTCATATAAAACGATAAATGATGACTTTTTCACCTTTAACAAACACAAATTCTATTACTATGATGTAGATAAAAAAGAACTGCTTCCAAATGATAAAGTAAATACTACAGAAGAGGTAAGAGCATTTGAAAAAAAACATAAAGAAGATACAATTGTAAAAGATAATCCAATCAACACCTTAATTCTATTCATTCTCCTTGGGTCGTTATGTATCATTCCTCTTTTCATAAGCAATAGACAAGAAAACAAAGCGTAAGTTATATAAGTGTATAGAGGATAATTAGTCTATTATAGAGGCTTGTTATCCTCTTTTTGTATACATACTATACTAAAATATAAGGGTTGAAATAAGGTATGCAGGAGAATGTAGCCTCAGAAAGACCCTATTTTAACGGGTGTTCCGGATGAAACATTTCCATTTCAAATCTAGATAAGGAGTAAAGGTATTGAATAAATACACAGCAAATAAACTAGAGATGAAAACTATTGTTCTTCTTCATATTTTTCAAAAACCAAATCATTTGCTTTAATCTGACCATATGACCCACTACTTTTAGGAATAGCAGCAACAAATCTCCAGCCTTCTTTACTATACTTATCGATTAATTCCCTATGACTTTCCATTGTAAATAAACCGGGAACCTTTGCTTCTACATACATATATTTATACATTTTTATACACCTCATATATTATGTGATTTTACAAAATCAATAATGTTAGTAACTAATTATACGAACTTAAAAAGTAAAAGTTTCAAACTGATTCCCAAACAGCCTGCCTCGTTAGTTCAACAGCAATAGTTCATTAATTCTTTATTTTCCTTTATGTAGAAACTTCAAATATAGTAAGAAGGAAATTAACAATACTATTGCATAAAAACAAATTGAACGATACCAAGCATTCTTAAATTCCACCCAAAAACCCCTTCCACCTAGTTCTGGAGGCAAAGCTGAAATTGACACTTCAATATATAGCATTAAACTGAAAAATAAGAATAAAAAATGCCCACACCACAAGATTGGATTTCATAAAAGTCTCCTTTCTATTTCACATATTATTCATAACCGTAGAGAATTTATAAGTTTAACGTTCAACATTGGATGAAAGTTCCAATTCGACTATTAGTTGAGTAAGACAAGCTAAAACAACAACCATGAAGACAGAATCATAAAAAAACCAAACATATTATTTAAATAAAATATGTTTGGTCTATTTATTTACATACATTTGAAGGTTGTTATCCTAAGAGTAACTTACCTTTGTTTTTTATTTTACATTTCTTCATATTGAATCACTCTCACATTAAAACCTTTGAGTCTCAATTTTTCTCCTTGCCGTACGACCTTGTTCGAATCAAGGGTGTGCAGCTATATGGAGGGATATCTCCTTTAAGAGTGATTTCATAATATTTATCCATTAAATGAGATGTTGCCTGTTGGACAACTCTTAATTAATTATTTGTGCAGATAATACGTGTTGTGTTTGTTGCTGCATGTTCTCATTCCACTTTTTATCTATGTTTTATTTAGTCGCTACCGCATTTAAAAGTAATTGTTTGTTGTGATCAGACATTACACGCCATTCTTTAACCGTTACTTTCATTTGCCTCCACTTCCTTTCAAAAGTATGCTTCCAAACACTGTATGCAATCGTTGGCGCATGTAGGACACTTTCGTATTGATTTATATCCTGTGGTATTTCATAATGCGCTATTTTTATTAAAAAAGATAACCACCCTTCACGGAGTGGTCTAGTTGTAGGTTATTTATTTGAATTCCACGCTAAAATATTATTCTTATTACAGTGAAATCTAGGTTAGTTTAAATAATAGTAACAAAAAAATTATGAAGTGCGTGCAATATAATAACTGACCATAATGAACCTGTCTTTTTGTACACGAACCCAAAGATTAAGCCTAAACCAAAAACATATAAATGCGTCCCAAACTGAAAGAATATTTCATTGTAAATCCAAACTGGATAATGGACGACTAAAAATAATAAAGCCGTAATAACATTTGCTTTCCAAAAAATCATTTTTTTATTAATCTCTTGTAAAATTAATCCCCTAAAAACAATTTCTTCAGCAATCCCTGCCATTATAAAAACATTAAGGTAATCATCAATAGATAATGAAAATTGAAATGATTGTTGATGAATGAAATAAGTTTGAATAGTAAAATAAAAGCCAACTAATAGTGAAAGAACTACTCCCCAAAATACACCTTTCAAAACATGAACGTTCAATCTTAAGTAGTCAACTGGGTTTGTATGTATATAATATTTTATATATAACCAAGTTGGGACAATCCATACGAACCACTTCACCAATGCCTCTATTAATGGAGAGACTATTTCACCAAACGAATAAATGTAGTCGATGAACCATAATTCTTTAATTGTCCATACAAAGTAAAAAATGACTATGAATCCTATTGTTTTTACATCCTTATTTTTTTCTATGTTGCTGATACTCAATTTCGCTTCACTTCTTTCACTTTATTTTTCTTATATACGAAAAAAACGAAAATAAGTTCCCTATTATAACCATTTCTGATACTTCATTTACATCCTACCACTTCTTAATTGCGGAAGATTATCACGTAATTTCTTTAAGCTATAGAAAAGCACTGAACGCTTTCTATACTTTTTGTCCTTTATAATTCGTAGTTCAATAAGTAAAGTTAAAGATTCATCACTCTGACTTTGCAGGCAAAATTAAAAGCCACACCTTTTTAGATGTGACTTAGGATGTTATTCGTTTGGATCAATACATCAATGCGAAGCTAATTTTAACACCTTACATACTTTCGTTTGAAACCGATTCTTCCTCTATCCATTTCTTTTTGGATATTTTCGTAAGCATTTAAAAAGCTTGTTTTTTTGTTGTCCCTTTTGAGTTCTACTACACCTGTTTCCTTTGCTGTCTCGATAGCCTGTTCATGTAGTGGCAAATACGAAATCCCCACTGTGGATAGAAAATTATTCATAGCAGATTTTGTTCTTGCTGGTGCATCATGAATAGAATTTTTCACCATCTCAAGCATTTTGGAAATCTTGCTTTCAGAAAATTCATGGTCTTTGCGATTCCCTAAAAGCCAGCAGTAGCAACTCCAGCCCGCTGACATTTTTAGCTCGTCACCGCTTGCAATCCATTTATCAGCAACGTCTTGGGCAATATCTGACTCTGATAATGTTACTGCCACTACATAATCAGATAGCATATAAAAATACGCTCCATCTATCCAACGATCAAAATCCGATTCAGTCATAGCTTTTGGGTCTGCAATAATGCCTGCAAAATACATGGCATCATAGTTACCTGTAGCATAAAGCTCTTCAGCTAATTGTTGATTTTTTTTTATTTTCTTTGCAATGGGTTTCATAGCGCCAGTTGCAACACCAAAAACAGGTTCATGCGCACCATTGGATATATACATCTTTTTAGATCGTTCCTTACCGAGGGCTTCAAGCTCCTGCATAACTGTTTCAAAATCCATAGTTTTGTACTTCCCTTCTTATCACTAATACCTTTTGTGATGTAACTAACTAGTTTCTATACTCCTGGCCTTTTTATGAATTATTTAACTGAGTTTCTGAAATTACTTTTTGAATCTGCTCTTTAATATTTTCCTTACTCAGTCCCCCATGGTAACAAATCACAGATTCAATGTCGAGTTCTAGGTATTTCTTCAAAGAGTGTCGAGCTTCATTTACATCAAGTGCTGTCGGTACATGAATTCCCCCAATTATTCCGTTTACACTGTACATCGAATCACCAGCAATCAGTGTTTTACTTTGTTTCAAATACAAGCTAATATGGCCAGGCGTATGCCCTGGAGTATGAATAATGCGAATCCCACCGCAATACGGTAATTCTTGACCATCTTTCAAAATATCATCCACTTTGCCCTTAGGTAAATTCTTTAGGTGCCCATCTTTCAATAGAGTAAATTCCCCTTGAATATAAGGCTTTTCCAATTCATGAGCATATACTTGTATATTATTTCCATACTTCTGTAAAATATCAGGTAGACTACCTATATGATCTATATCTTGATGCGTCAAAATTACAACTTTTAGTTTGTCGAACGGTACTCCTACCTTTTCCATAGCCACGCGTAAGTCTTCCATTTGCCCGGGGAATCCAGTATCTATTAAAACAGCCATTTCTTGATCCCATAAAAGAGTTGGATGAATAATATGTTCTTGAAATTCAATATGGAGCATTTCTACTCCCTTCGATATTTTCATAACTTTGATCTCCTTCAAATTAGACTTTTTCATAATTAAGTTGGATTTAGTTACAAAATAAGTTGAAGAAATGAATCACTTTGTATGTATACTGCTTATACTATTCATGATCACAAAAGCTACTAATACATACAATAATATTATCTTCTGCTACATGCCCAAAAGTTCCTGCAAAATGGACTAATACTGACCAAAATTGTTTAACTTCCTTCAGTAAGTGATTTACGTAACGATAGTGAGGCGTCAGCGAAGTTGACAACACACGACTGAGTGACCAACATACGTTTGTCCAAAGCTCCAGTCCGCGGGTATTGCTATGCTTCCGTGAGTATTCGCCTTCCTTCCGCGAGTATTCGCCCTGCTTCCGCGAGTATTTGCTTCGCTTCCGCGAGTATTGCTTTGCTCCGCGAGTATTTGCTTCGCTTCCGCGAGTATTTGCCTTCCTTTCGCGAGTATTCGCTCTGCTTCCGCGAGTATTTGCTTCGCTTCCGCGAGTATTTGCCTTCCTTCCGCGAGTATTCGCTTCGCTTCCGCGAGTATTTGCCTTCATTCCGCGAGTATTCGCTTCGCTTCCGCGAGTATTTGCCTTCATTCCGCGGGTATTGCTATGCTTCGCGAGTATTCGCTTCGCTTCCGCGTGTATTTGCCTTCATTCCGCGAGTATTCGCTCTGCTTCCGCGAGCTTTGCTTCGCGAGTATTTGCTTCGCTTCCGCGAGTATTTGCCTTCCTTCCGCGAGTATTCGCTTCGCTTCCTCGAGTATTTCTTCGCTTCCGCGAGTATTGCTTTGCTCCGCGAGTATTCGCCCTGCTTCCGCGAGTATTTGCCTTCCTTCCGCGAGTATTCGCTCTGCTTCCGCGAGTATTTGCCTTCATTCCGCGAGTATTGCTATGCTTCGCGGGTATTCGCTTCGCTTCCGCGGGTATTGCTTTGCTTCGCGGGTATTTGCCTTCCTTCCGCGAGTATTTGCCTTCCTTCCGCGAGTATTTGCTTCGCTTCCGCGAGTATTTGCCTTCCTTCCGCGAGTATTCGCTTCGCTTCCGCGAGTATTCGCTTCGCTTCCGCGAGTATTTGCTTCGCTTCCGCGAGTATTTGCCTTCCTTCCGCGGGTATTGCTATGCTTCGCGAGTATTCGCTTCGCTTCCGCGAGTATTTACCTTCCTTCCGCGAGTATTCGCTTCGCTTCCGCGAGTATTTGTCTTCCTTTCGCGAGTATTTGCTTCGCTTCCGCGAGTATTTGCCTTCCTTCCGCGAGTATTTGCCTTCCTTCCGCGAGTATTCGCTTCGCTTCCGCGAGTATTTGCCTTCCTTCCGCGAGTATTCGCTTCGCTTCTGCGAGTATTCGCTTCGCTTCCGCGAATATTCGCTCTGCTTCCTCGGGTATTCACCTTCCCCGCGAGTATTGCTTTGCTCCCCGAGTATTCGCCTTCCTTCCCCGAGTATTCTCTTCGCTTCCGCGGGTATATGGATACCTGTCGAAAGAAGTTAAATCTTTTTCTAAGACAACCTATGATAGATATCTCACCCCCCATAGAAAACTATACATATTATAAATTACAGA
>Ga0102589_1005317_pt1 | contig 11388 bp, 5 predicted proteins | sample AraplaMF_Col_mLB_FD_76858 | JGI IMG/M metagenome (GOLD analysis project Ga0102589, IMG submission 76858) | Arabidopsis root microbial communities from the University of North Carolina, USA - plate scrape MF_Col_mLB | ecosystem: Host-associated > Plants > Roots > Endosphere | place: USA... | reverse complement strand
GATCCAAATCATTAAATAAGTAGTAACCAGACTGATACACGTAATCGGTCACGGCAGGATCGTAGACCGATCCCGTGACAGTCGGATCATAGACCGAATTTGTCACCGAGCTGTAATACACGGAATGAGTAACAGTCGTAGTCAGCTTCTCATTATTGTGGTTATATAATTCGACCACAACCCCATTTAATCCAGTACCATTCTCATCTTGAATCCCATTGCCGTTCGTGTCGATCCATACATATTTGCCGATGGCTCCCTTGCCAGGATTAGATGGAATATCCTTCTTAATTAGGCCTGCGTCAATGTTATGGTTTTTGCCGCCCTGCTCCAGTGTAATGATGTCTGTTCTGCCTTCCACATTAGCCTTGGAGTTCTTCCCTGGATTCGTTATTGCATCTTTCACCGTAAATGCATCATAGCCTTCCGGCAAGTGGAACGTAACGTAGTATTTGCCCGCATCCAAGCCAGTAAACAGATAGTATCCTGGCTGACTTTCGTGATTATTGCCAGTTACAGTGCTTTGTATTACCTTGCCGTCACTCTCGCGATGCAGGTCGACGCGAACGCCGTTAACACCATGATCCGGTGCTTCATCCTGAATCCCATTGCCATTTTCATCGTACCAGACGTAATCCCCAATCTCTCCCTTTGGATCGCCCTTTATCTTAATGCCGACCTTGAGCGGCTCTGCCGGGAGCATAGCCTTATCGCTAATGACCGGAGTCGCGGTGTATCCGAAGGAATTCCATGCGATCTGATCATCGCTTGCAGGCGTGTCAACAGGCGCGCGCATTGTCCATGTCAATTCCTTGGATTGGCCAGGAGCCAGTATGACATCACCAGCGAATTCGAACTTTAAGGCTCGCACCTTCGATATATCTTGCGGAGGCTCTTTATCCCAGTTGCCGCCTGTCATCGATATCTCTTCATCGACGCTGTAATATACCGTTACACCGTTCGGAGGCGATATCGGCTCCTTCAGAATCGGGGTCCACTTGCTGCCTCGCGGCGATTTGTCGATGACCCCGTGATCACCGATATGCGGAAGGGCATCTACGATCAAAAGGTTTTTGACGCCAATTGATCCCCGGTTCGTTACAGAGATCTTATACTTAAGTTCTCCGCCTGGCGCAACATTTCCGATATTTGGATACTTAGACCATTGCCCGTTATCCAAATCCCCTTGAACCCATTTTTCGGAGATCAAGCTATCGATGCCGTTCACATCAATTTTATCTCCGTTGTATACATACCACTTGCCGTTCTCTTGCTTATAGCGCTGGTTCTTGAAGTTGGTCAACCCGTTAATATAGTTGTGCCGTTCTGATGTGACCTCAACTTCATTGTAAACTTCGCCCGTCGGGGTATCCGGCTTCACTCTCGCTTCGAAGGTAAAGGTGAGCGCTTCGCCCTTCTGCAGCGTCAAGGAGTTGCTGCCTTCTGTACCCCACGCCCATGTAATCGGCGTACGCTCTTGCTGATCCTTCTTGGCTTCTGAGAACGTAGGGGCAGGCACCTGCTTGCCGTTAAGTGGCCCCAGCTTCAAGCTGTCCGGCACATATTCCAATTCTTCCGGCAGCAGATCCGTTACAACCGGGTCGCGAAACGGAACATCAATCGGACTGGCATTGGTTACAACGATCCTATAAGTTACCGTACCTCCTGGGGAAGTACTTTTTCCACTCACAACCGATTTATCCACTTCCAGCAGCGGACGCTTATCCACCGCCAATACCTTAACCCCCGTCAAATACTCGGTCTTCTCACCATTGAAGCTGTATTCCATGCTTGCATAGTTAATCGTTTGTTTCCACTGCTTCGGGTGCTGCTTGGCTTCTTCGTTCGTAGGAAGGCCGTTATTTTTGTCCAGATAAGTAAAGTCATCGTTCGGGTACTTTTCTGTCAATCGAGGGAAATCGCCATACTTATAATCATCATGTTTGACACTATCATAAGAAGTTAATTGGTAACGAAGTTCTAAAACATCATGCGAACGGAATGCAACGGGTACATCTCCCAAAACAAGGCGAATGCCTTGAATGTCAGCGTTCAGATCTGCTGCCAACAGCTTGTGTTGTGTCTTAAAATTTAATTCCTTCCATAGTTTCCAGTCGCTCTCATCAGGCGTGCTTTTCGACGTGTACTGAATTTCGTACTCATCTTTATCTGCACCGTCAAAGGCTGGAATACGGATATACTGCAATTTCATGCCCTTCGGTGTCATATCTGTCATGACGGCTTTATCTAGAGGGACATTGGCAGCATTCCCTACTCCGCCAATATAAAAGCTGACTTCCTGGCCTTCCGACAATTCCTTCTCCTGACCGCTCCAGATTTGCTTGTAAATCCATATTCCTCCGCCAGGCTGCTTGATAAAGTCGTGTTCCGCCTTCGCAGTCAGTTCCTTGGCCGCATCTCCCAAAGGTTGATAAGATGCTTTGGCCGTATTCACCACCGATTTCGTGTTGCCGGTGCTCGGATCAATCACCTTATCTTTAGGATACTTAACCGTAACGAGTATGCTTTTGGAACGATCCGTTATTTTCTCCTTATTGAGTTCCTTCGCATCAATCTTCCATGTCAGGGTCTGACCCTGTATGGAATCAGGCGCGGGGGCCGCCTTGGAGAATTCGGCTTCAGGCGGCAGAACGTCGGTAATCACTACATGGTCAATGTTAAGATTGCCGTCTTTGTCTGCCGGATTCTTGTTATCCTTCAGCATAATTTCGTAGACGACTTCTGTTCCTGGCTGCGGCTTCACACCTTCAACAGGTACGATTCGCTCCTTCGTAAGTACCCAGTCCGCAGATGCCTTCCCTGTAACTGTTACAGGGTTCGATTCAACTTGCAAGCTTCCGGAATGGTGGATGAATGTTGCCGTTGCCGTTCCGGCAGTCCCGTCAGGCGTTGTGTGGTTAGGGAAATGTGCCTTCACCTGCAGTTTTCCCGTCGCGCCGGATGGGGTAGGATTTTTGAATGTAAACGTCACCTTATCCACGCCGCCCACATTCTCATGTTTGCTTACGACATGTTCAGATCCCTGCACTTCCTCGAATACGATGCCCTCAGGCAAGGGAAGCACAATTTCCGCATCGGAATAGTCCTCTGTCGTGCTGGACAGACTGTAATCAATTGTGTAGGTAAAGGTTGCTCCTGTGAGCACAGTGTCCTTACTGCTGCTTAATCGCAATTGAATTCCTTGTGAGTCGTTACCATCTGCGTTCGCATGCGCCGTGACAGGCAGGAGCACTATGTTCAAGATGAGCAGCAGCGCCCAAATAGACGCCTGCGCCCTTCTTAGTGTCCTCCTCAAATCGTTCCCTCTCCTTTCCGTAAATAAATTTGAGCCGTACGTTTGGAAATTCTACCCACACGAACGACTTCCTTCCTATCCTAATCAATGGCACTGAACAAATTCTGAATGAAAGTTGGGGGCAATCTTAATCGATATGCAAAGATAGGGAACTGAACTAAAATGCGAAGACAGAAAAAAGGCAGGCGATTGCCTGCCTTGCCTTACATGAACGTAACGTTGAACTCCATCTCATGGCATATAAGCCAAACAAGCTTCCAGGGGAACTTTGGCGTTCGCGTTATTGGCCCAGCACGAGCTGTTCCAGCTTGCGGCCTGTCGGCGTGTTGGCCAGACCGCCTTCGGCAGTTTCGCGGAAGGAGCTTGGCATGGAACGTCCAACTTCATACATGGCCATAATCACCTCATCGGCCGGTATTCTGCTCTTGATGCCGGCTAAAGCCATATCCGCGGCTACGACCGCCGACGAAGCACCGACTCCGTTCCGCTTCACACAAGGGACTTCCACAAGTCCTGCTACCGGGTCGCATACTAATCCCAGCATATTCTTGAGTGCAATCGCCATCGCTTCTGCTGATTGCTGCGGCGTTCCGCCTGCCATTTCCACGACTGCCGCAGCAGCCATTCCCGTTGCGGATCCAACCTCCGCTTGGCAGCCGCCGGCCGCGCCCGCGATGAAAGCATTGTTTGCGATAACGAACCCAAAGGCTCCTGCCGTAAATAGGAATTCGAGCATTTGCTCCCGCGTAGGTTTCAGCTTCTCCTTGACGGCGAACAAAACACCTGGAACAACACCTGCCGAACCTGCGGTCGGATTAGCGCAGATAATGCCCATGGCCGCATTTACTTCGTTGGTTGCAATGGCCTTGCTGACTGCGTCAAGTACGAGAGATCCAGCTAAGGCATTGCCACTGGAAATATATTGATGAAGGAGGAGGGCATCCCCTCCGGTTAAGCCCGAGAGAGACTGGACTCCTTTTAGGCCTTTTTCGATGGCCTGCTCCATCACGGTTAGATTGGCATCCATTGCCTGCATGATTTCTTCTTCCGTCTGCTGCCGAAGCGCTACTTCTCTCTCCAGCATGACGCGGGATATTTTACACTGCTTTTCTTCAGCCAACCGGACAAGCTCGGCTACGCTATGGAACATGATTGTCCTCCTTCCGCGCCTGTACGCTGGTAGGTTTGCACTTGCCATACTTCTTTAATATGAGGGAGCGCATGCATGCGATTGATTACAGTCACATCAACCGCTTGGTCAAGCTCGATGGCCATCAAGGCGCTCTCGCCTTTACCTGAACGGGACACTTCCATATATCCGATATTAATATGATGCTGTGCAAGCAGCGAGGTTACATTCGCCACGGCACCATGCTTGTCCTCATGCAGGACGAGCATGGCCGGGATTCTGCCGATTGGGTTCGGATCCAATTGTTTGACTTCGCGGATTTCCATGCTGCCTCCACCGATTGACACGCCGACGACTTCGATCGCACCGCGCTTGTCCCGCAACGTAAGGCGTGCCGTATTCGGATGCTCACTCTCCTCCTCTGATGTCACGAAAGTAATGTGGACGCCCTGCTCTTCTGCGATGCTGAGGGCATTCGGGATACGCTCATCTGACGTGTCAAAACCCAGGATTCCGCTTACAATTGCCATATCAGTCCCATGGCCTTTGTACGTTTTCGCAAATGAACCGTATAAGGTAACCGTGACGGATTCTGGTAGCCGTCCGAACAGATTGCGGGCTGCGCGTCCAATTCGGTTGGCTCCTGCCGTATGCGAGCTGGATGGACCGATCATAATAGGGCCGATAATATCAAATACAGATGTGAACGGCATAATAATCCCCCTCTTACACAGAATTGATGAATGATTGATACTTCTAACTTTCGTTATATCTTGTTCTGGTTTACGCCACTTCAGTGCCCACTGCGGCTGTAGGCTTAGGAGCAGGCGCGGTTCCGCGAATCTCAGCGACTGTGCGGATCTTATAGTTTTTGAAAATCCGTGAGCCGATTAAACCTGCCGTGATGCCGCAAAGGGCGCATAAGGCTGCCGCAATTGTTACCGTAAGCGCATCGTTGAAGCCGTACATGACCATGAGTCCTGCAATTGGGGTTGCGGTACCTGTCGCATTATTCGTTAGATTGAACAAAGCCACGACGACCCCAGCCATCGCTCCTCCCAGAAAGTTGGTTACATATACCGGAATCGGATTGGCTGATATGATGTCTGCTTGCGTTAATGGTTCAATCGCCACCGCAATCGTGTCTTTGCGGTCACCGAACTTCATTCGATGGAAAAAGACGAAGTTCATAAAGGATGATCCCATGACGGACAAGGCTCCGATGGCCATCGGCAAGCCTGTAAGTCCCAGCATGGCAGTAAGCGCCATCGAGCTGAGCGGTGCGGTTGCCACGACGGTTATGACTCCACCAAGCACGATACCCATCACGATTGGATTATCATTAGCTGCCGTTGTGATGATGCCGCCAATATTAAGCAATGTCGCATTGACTACTGGTGTTGCTATGTTTGCTACAAATCTAACGAGCGGTGCAGCAACGATGATGCAGACGATGAGATCAAGTCCATCCGGAACTTTCTTTTCAATCAGTTTGACAAGGAACGATACGAGATAACCGGCAATGAAGCCAGGCAGCAATCCTGTTCCCGCACAAGCTGCCCCCAGCAGCAGAGCATAGACGGGGGAAACGCCCATTGCAAGCGCTACCAGTGCGGCTGCGGCCACACCGCCCATACTGCCTGAAGCGAGCCCAACCTCCTTGGCAAGACTGAAGCCGAACAAATCGCCACCTACATAGCTTTGAAATGCTTCTACCAAAAAACTGGCAACTGCCGCATTTGCTAGGGCTCCCATTGCCTTCATGCCGTTAGGCGCTTTAAAGCTGAAAAGGGAGAAAAGGGACAATACGAGCAATAGTAGGGCTGTACCGATTACGATGTCCATACGTGAAGATCCTCCTTCATGGGTACAAAATGTAGTAACCGCTTACAAAACAATTAAAAGTGCATTTATACTGCGACATGATTGATTGAAATACATTCTAAATTAATCAATATTAGTTAATAAACTCAAAATTAATTGAGTTCATCAACCTCAATTTGATTGTATCAACTTTTCTTTATTCACACAATTCTTTTATTCATATTTTCGAAAATTGTTGCAATTTACCATTATTAAGCCGTTTTCCATGGATACTGATTCGAGGAATACGGAAACTGAATGGAAAAGGAAAACGCTATATTAGCTTATAATGAGGCACGTCTCCCTATTTAAAGATCGTAAACTTAGGTATAACTAATATCGAATTCCGAACGGATGATTTTGGAAAGTCCAATGAATCGGGGATTGATTGCGGTTGAAGTTCGCGTTATGATAATAGTTACTAATTGTTGATATAATCAACTTGAATTTATTTCATCAACTATTTTTGATTGTCCAGAGCGTCATTATTGTGTTGTATCAAGCAATATAATATTTCTCGAATGACAAAGAAATCTTCTGGTCAAATTCGGGTTGTCTAGGGAAGGACTTGATGCAATGAATACAAGATTTACAGAGCAAGATCATTTAATTTTGGAATCTTACGATGCAGTAGTAGAGGGATTAGCCAACTATTTGGGGCCTGCTTCGGAAATTGTTCTTCATAGTTTGGAAGATTATCAGCATTCGGTCGTCAAAATCGCAAATGGGCATCATACAGGCAGGGAACTGGGAGCGCCTATCACCAATATTGCTTTGCAAATGCTGCAAGAAATTGAACAATCCAATGGGAAGCAGTCGCTCAGCTATTTTACGAGAAGCAAGAATAATCGTCAGATGAAGTCCAGCACGATCGCGATTCGGGGTGATAGCGGCAAGATTATCGGCCTGCTTTGCATCAACATGAATATTGACGAATCTTTTGCCGATGTGCTGCAAACCTTCCTGCCGCAACCGGATATGGAAGCAAAGGGGCAGTCCGAGCATTTTGCTTCATCCGTGGAGGATATGATTCAAGAAACGATTGAACGAACGATTGAAGAGGTTGATGCTTCTCCGGACATCTCTTATGCGAACCGGAACAAGCATATTATCGGACTGCTGCATGAACGGGGCGTATTCAACCTGAGAGATGCGGTCACCCTTGTGTCAAACGCGCTGAAAATCACCAAACACACGGTATATCTACATTTGCGCAATAATGCCTCCAAAGCTGAAAAAGCAATGAAATAGAGACAGAAAGAACGATGAACACAGCAGGATTAGCGACCGGGTTTTCAAAATGAGCCTGGTCGCTGTTTTTTGCGGGCAACACCTGCCGTAAGGATAGCCCTCTTCAGGGGAGATTCTTTAGGTTTTCTCACCACTTCAACAGAGTTTTATTCGCAATCACTCCCCTTTAGATCAAGAGATTTTTTCGTCTTAATCCTTCGGAATACTGCTTCACGCTTTCCTCATCTGACTCCGTTCTGAGAGGTTCTTGCATGTCTTGATCAGCATGTTCGAAATGTTCTGGATAGCCATACTCGCCATGTTCACTTAAATCCAAGCCGAGACGTTCTTGCTCCGCATTGACACGCAAGCCAAACAACTGCTTCCCTGCATACAGCAGCACGTAAGAAGTGACAAATGCAAATCCGCCCGCAGCTAGAATTCCATAGGCTTGCACCCATAGCTGATGCAGACTGCCTGTATCCAGCCAGCCTCCTTGGCCTATACCAACCTTCTCCGCCAATGCTGAAGTGGCGAATATCCCATTGGACAGCGTACCCCATACCCCCGCTACTCCATGTACCGACAAGGCTGAAACTGGGTCATCAATTCGCAATCGCTCGAACCAGAGTGCACAGTAGTACACTAGAATTCCAGCAATCAAGCCAATTATGATTGCCGCCCAAGGTTCCACAAATGCACACGAAGCTGTGATCGCAACCAGACCAGCCAACATTCCATTCAATAGAGTAGGCACATCTGCCTTGCCGCTGCGCAGACAACTAATCGCAAGCGCCGCAACTGCCCCCGCTGCAGCTCCAAGTTGTGTGTTCATAGCGACATACCCAAAAAATCCATCTCCGACCGACAACGTACTTCCTGCATTAAAACCGAACCAACCCACCCACAGCAGAAGTACACCGAGCGTTATATATACTTGGTTATGACCTTTTATTTTCTTTGACGAACCGTCTGGATCGTATTTATTCATGCGCGGCTTCAAAAGCAATGTCGCTGCCAGCGCAGCCATAGCCCCTGTTAAATGCACAACCGTAGAACCAGCAAAATCCTGCTTGCCATGCATCGCTAGCCAGCCACCTCCCCATATCCAGTGAGCAACCACTGGGTAAATCAATGCCATAAACAGAATCGTAAACCAAATGTAAGCGGACAATCGCGCGCGCTCGGCAAAACCACCCCACACGATCGAGAGTGACACAGCAGCAAAGGCTAATTGGAAGGTAAAAAATACGGAAGGTGGTAACCCTGTAGAGGAAGCTGGAGTAAAGAAGAAATCACCCCAACCTATAAACGCATTACCATTCATACCAAAAATCAAACCATAGCCGACTGCCCAAAATACAAGGGAGCCAAGCCCAACCGTAATGACCGTTTTTGCGGCAATATGACCTGCGTTCTTCATTCGTGCAGACCCTGCTTCCAGCAGGATGAATCCTGCTTGCATAAGGAGCACCAGTATAGCCGACAGCATTACCCACAGTGCGTTCAGACCAGATTCCAGTGATTGCACAGAAGCCTCCCCTGCAGCGCTGACAGCACCCGAAAATAGGTTGAAACATGCAAATCCAATACTAAGCAAACCAATTCTCATAGCAAGACATCTGCTTGCACTCCGATTGAGGCTCTTGTCTCTGTTTCTCCTCATTTCCACTACACTCCTCGCTAATTAATGTTAGATTTTATTACATTAAATTTTGCCGTTAGAGGAATTATATAAGGGTAAATTGTACAAATCAATGAGTTATGCTATAAAATCCATGAAATAAGTCAAGTTATATAAATTCTATGTTATATAACCTTACATAATAATTGTGAAAATGGTGAACAATAAAAAAGACCGCAGAATATATTCTGCGGCCTTCATTTATGACTTCATTTGTCTTGGATTGATTAATCCAATATCGCTATTCCTTACTATTACTTACTCGGTTTGTTCAAAAAACTTGGCAATCGGATTTTCAACATGCTTATCTTTATAAATAGAGCCGTCGACCTTTTTCACAATATGCTGTTGGAAATTGCTCGTAACCGACAAGCTCTGCATACCAATTCCCGCCAACAACTGCTCTGCTGACTTCTGCGTCATATGATCATCTGTCCAGAAATAATGCACCACTAGACGATCTTTATTGTACGGATGCATAATTCCGTAGCCACCCAGCAGTCCTTTTGTGTTCATTACTTCCTTCCAAGGGAAGCCCGCTTGTTCAGCCCTCGCAATAATCGCAGGCTTCAATGCTTGAATAAATGAATTGGACTTCGGATTGCCGATTACAATGACATTGCTCTTTGCCAGAGAAGTCTCCAACTGTTTTTTTACAGCCTGCTTCTCACTCAAGATCACAGGCTTAACGCCGCCCATGTTCAACACATTGGAAATATTCTCAAAAAATTGCTCTTGCTGTTTTTTCGCTTCTGCGTTTACAGGACTACTGTATATGATCGCTAGCGGTTCTCCATGCATCGCCTTGTTAAGCACCTTGTACATTGTCTCTTTCGGCAACTTAGGATAGGACTGATCGATCCCATCATATATTCCCACAAGCGACAATCGCATATACTCCGCCATTTCAGCTTCCGTCATCTGGTATTCCGGCTTGAGTTCAAAATTAGGCTTGTTTAAGTTATCATCCATTCGATCACGAACAGCCTTGCCCAACTGATCCTCAATCGTTTGAAGCAGTCCCGCTACGGTTGCGTTACGATACGCATAGCGATTGAAATATTCCTTCATAAAGGCATCGAACTTCTCTTGCCCAACAGTACGGTACAATTCATAGATCGCAAGGCGACCTTTTTTATAATATAGCGCATCCGGGGAATCTCCAGCCTTGTCATTCGGGGAATTGATAGCCCGATCCAATGAAAACGTATCGATGCGAGCACTATCAAATCCATTCATCTTATCGCCCTGGGCATCATAGTAATACAACTTGGAAAAATCAGCAAACCCTTCATCCAAGAATGACTCGGTTTCAGAATCGTTGCCGATGATGGAATGGAACCATTGATGCGCAATCTCATGAACAAAGACGGAATCCTTTTCAGGAACAGCATTTGGACTTACCCGTCCCATTTGGATAAGGCGTGCAAACTCAACGGCAACCCCTTCTACATGGGATTCTACGATCCGGAAATCTGGGTACTCATATTTACCAAACTTATCTCCAAAAAATTCAATTACTTTAAATGCCTCATCAATATATTTATTGATAACCGCCGTCTTCGCTGGGTCATTGTTGTCGTTGTAATATACATATTCAATCGTTAAGCCATTCTTGGTTTTGCTGGCTTTATGGAACTTCTCACTGGAGAAGAACACGAGCTCGCGCGTCTTGTCCGATTTCGTCGTTACGATTTTGCGGCCAGCTTCACCAGACTTCTCCGACATTTGTCCAGGCATCGCGATTTGCAGCTTGTCTGGAATATCCATTGCAACCTTATAGTCGGCAACCTCATAGTAATCCGTTTCGAATGTCGTACTATATGGGGTCTTATTCCATTTGTGCGATGCTTCATCATACACGGACATAACCGGGAACCAATGCGCCCCATTAATGATGTCTTTATAGTAGGACAAGCGCTGTGAACCGAATGGAATTTTCATTTTATATTCAAGTTCTAACGTTACTTCTTCATCCTTGCCCAACGCTTTTGCCAACTGAACCGTAAGCGCCTGCTTCTCATTTGTGGTAGCTAGGTTCGCACCGGTCGAAGCATCTTTTACACGAATGATATCAATACCGCCAAGGAAATCCTCTGGTTTCTTATCTGGGTATTCCTTCGCAATCTCCCCATTTGCTCGCACGAACATGCTCGATTGCGTATC
>Ga0102589_1005315_pt1 | contig 11389 bp, 9 predicted proteins | sample AraplaMF_Col_mLB_FD_76858 | JGI IMG/M metagenome (GOLD analysis project Ga0102589, IMG submission 76858) | Arabidopsis root microbial communities from the University of North Carolina, USA - plate scrape MF_Col_mLB | ecosystem: Host-associated > Plants > Roots > Endosphere | place: USA... | reverse complement strand
GACCTTGCCGCTGGTCTGGCCGGTGACGAATTCGCCGGATTCCAGGGCTTTTTCCAGGCTCATCCACGAAGCCAGGCGTTTGGCCTTGTCGCGGGACAGCAGGGTGTCGCCATAGCCGTTTTCGACGGAGTCGATGGCCACGGAGACGAAATCGCCGACCTGGACTTCGAGCTCGCCCTGGTCGTTCTTGAATTCTTCGAGGGGGACATAAGCCTCGGATTTGAGTCCGGCATTCACAACAACGTGGTTGTGGTCGATACGAACGACTTCGGCGGTGATGACTTCACCGGTACGCATTTCAGAGCGTTGCAGCGATTCGTTAAATAGGTCGGCAAAAGATTCAGACATGATTTTCCTAGTCCACACAACAGGGTTCCAATAGCGGGATTGCTATTGTTTTTATAGCTGCTTGCGGCGGTGTTTTTGCGGCCAGACGTCTGGTAAGGCCGCGGGTTACGTTGATGAACCTGCTGACCCAAGCGCAGGTTGCGCGTCGGGGGTCAGAAGGGCCGGGTGCCTTGCCACCATTCGAGCACCTGCTCTACCGATTTTTCAATCGACAGATAGGAGTTGTCCAGGGGGCGGGCGTCATCAGCAGGCTTCAAAGGGGCTGCTTTTCGCGACGAATCGCGCGCATCACGTGCCTCTAAATCTTGCTGAATCTCGGCGATTGTAGCCGAATTTCCCTTTGAAATCAACTGCTTATGCCGGCGTTCGGCGCGGTGTAGCGCGCTGGCCGTGAGGAAAACCTTGAGCGGGGCGTCCGGGAAGATGACGGTCCCCATGTCCCGGCCGTCGGCGACCAGTCCCGGCAGCTTGCGAAAGCTGTGCTGGAGCTCCAGCAGGGCGGCGCGAACCTCGGGGTGGGCCGACACGCGGGAGGCGGCCATGCCGGCGGCTTCGGTGCGTATGGCCTCGGATACGTCCTGCGACCCAAGCAAGATGCGATCGCCCTGGAAGTGCACCGGCATGGTGCGCGCCACGCCCGCCACGCCGGGCCCGTCGTCCAGCGAAACGCCGGCCAGCGCCGCGGCATGGGCGCTCAGGCGGTAAAGCGCGCCCGAATCCAGGTAGTGGTAGCCCAGCCGGTGGGCCGCCAGGGCTGCCAGCGTGCCTTTCCCGGAGGCCGTCGGGCCGTCGATGCAGATGACCGGAACGCGGGGCGTGTCGGCCTGGGCCACTTCAAACAGGGCTTCGAAGTAGTCGGGAAAGGTTTTGGCGACGCATTTGGGATCCAGGATGCGCACCGGCAGTTGAGCCGGGTTGAAGGCCGCCAGCGAAAAACACATGGCCACGCGGTGGTCGTCGTAGGTATGAATCGCGCCCGTCGTCCATTGGGCGGGGGGGGTGATCTTGAGGTAGTCCGCGCCTTCCTCGACCATGGCGCCGAATTTTTGCAGCTCGCAAGCCATGGCGGCGATGCGGTCGGTTTCCTTGACGCGCCAGCTGGCGATATTGCGCAGCGTGGTGGTGCCGTCAGCGTACAGTGCCATCACGGCCAGCGTCATGGCGGCGTCCGGGATGTGGTTGCAGTCCAGGTCTATGGCCTTGAGCGGCCAGGCGCCACGCGCAATGCGCAGCGAGTTCGGTGCGCTGTCGACCCGTGCGCCCATCATTTCGGCGGCCTCGACGAAGCGGATGTCACCCTGGATGGAGGCGGCGCCCACGCCCTGGATCTCGATGCCGGCGTGCCCCGGGGATGCCGCCGCGATGGCGCCCAGCGCGATGAAATAGCTGGCCGACGAGGCGTCGCCCTCGACATGGATGGCGCCCGGCGACCGGTAGCGGCTGCCGGCCGGAATGGTGAAGCGTTCCCAGCCCTCGCGCCGGACGTCGATGCCGAAGCGCTGCAGCAGCTTGAGCGTGATTTCAATGTAAGGCCGGGAGATCAGCTCGCCGACCACTTCGATGTGGATATCCCGTTCGGCGACCAGCGGCAGGGCCATCAGCAGGGCGGTCAGGAACTGGCTGGAGACATCGCCGCGCACCCGTATGGGCTGCTCCAGCTTGAGTTGCCCGGGCCGCAGGCGCAGCGGCGGAAAGCCTTCGTTGCCGAGATAGTCGATGGCGCAGCCCAGCTGGCGGAGTGCGTCGACCAGGTCGCCTATGGGCCTTTCGTGCATGCGCGGCACGCCGGACAGCTCGAACTCCCCGCCCAGCAGGGCCAGCGCGGCCGTCAGCGGCCGCATGGCCGTGCCGGCGTTGCCCATGAAGAGCTTGGCCGGGGTCTGGACGGGCCGGCCGCCCAGCCCGCTGATGACGGCGGTGTTGCCGTCCTGCCGGACCGTGCAGCCGAGCTGCCTGAGCGCGGCCAGCATCACGGCGGTGTCGTCGGAGGCCAGCAGGTCGTGGACCGTGGTCTCGCCGTGGCTCAGGGCGGCCAGCAGCAGGACGCGGTTGGAAATGCTTTTGGAGCCGGGCAGGCGTACGGTGCCTCCCGCGCTGCGCAAGGGCGGAACGTCCAGGAACTCGGTGTCGAACATGGACTGCGGGCTATTTGTGCGATTTTTGTGAGGAGATTCGCCAGTTGGCCCGGGTCTCGCTGGCCCGCTCGATCAGCACTTCAAGGACGTCGCCGCTGCTGTTGGCAATCAGTTCCTCGAGCGATTGCAGGGTCTCCTGGAAAATCTTGGACTGGGCCAGCAGTTCTTCGCGATTCGCGATCAGGATGTCGCGCCACATTTTCGGGTCGCTGGCGGCGATGCGCGTGAAGTCCCGAAAGCCCGGGCCGGCCAGCGACATGTATTCCTTGCCATGGTCCTGCCCGGTGATGCCGTTGATCAGGGCAAAAGCAATCAGGTGCGGCAGGTGGCTGACGGCGGCGTAAGCGGCGTCATGGGCCTGGGGCGACATCTTGAGGACATGGCAGCCCAGAGCTGTCCAGACGTCGTTGGCTTTTTGCAGCTGTACCGTGAAGGTGCGCTCTATGGGCGTCAGGATGACCTGCTTGCCGGCGTAGAGGTCCACGTCCGCATGCTCGACGCCAGAGACTTCCTTGCCGGTGATCGGGTGGCAGGGCACGAAGGAGCCGACGTTGTCGCGCAGCACACGCCGGGCGGCGTCCACCACGTCGCGCTTGGTCGAGCCGACGTCCATGATCAGGGTGTTCGGGCCGACCAGGTGGCGTATGGCCTTGAAGGTGGCCTCCGTCGCGGAAACCGGCACGGCCAGCAAAACGATGTCGGCGCCCGAGACCGCCAGCAGCGCCGAGGGCGCCTCCACGTCGATCACGCCCATCTGGCGCGCCCGCTCCGTGGTGGAGGGGGATTTGCTGTAGCCGACGACGCGTTTGACCAGGCCGGCACGTTTGAGCGCCAGCGCGAATGAGCCACCCATCAGGCCGCATCCAATGAGACCTAATTGTTCAAACATGTTGTGGCACCAGAGAGGTTGTGAGTCGTTGCATTAATCGCCGATGGGATAGGTTCCGAGGACCTTGTAAAAGGCGCACAGCTGTTGCAAATCGGCCAGCGCGGCTTTGACATGGTCCTGGGAGGGGTGACCTTGCAGGTCAATATAAAAATAGTATTCCCACTGGCCGGAGCGTGCCGGGCGCGATTCGAAGCGGGTCATGGAGACGCCGTGGGCCTTGAGCGGCATCAGGATGTCGTGGACGGCGCCTGGGCGGTTGGGCACGGACACCACCAGGCTGACGCAATCCTTGCCGGAAGCGGGCGGGGAGGGCAGTGTCTGCGGCAGGCAGACCACGGCAAAACGCGTGCGGTTGAAGGCGTCGTCCTGGATGGCGTGGGCCGCCGTGTAGAGGCCGAACTGGGTGGCCGCCCGGTCGCTTGCGATGCCGGCCCAGGACGGGTTGGTGGTGGCCAGGCGCGCGCCCTCGGCGTTGCTGGAGGCGGTGCGGCGGTCGGCGTGGGGCAGGTGCGTGGTCAGCCAGCCCTGGCATTGGGCCAGCGCCTGCGGGTGGGCGTAGACCGCTTCTATGCCTTCGAGCGACTCCGAAAGCCTCAGCAGGTTGTGGCGCACCATCAGGCTGATTTCGCCGACGATGTGCAGGGGGGAGTTGAGGAACAGGTCGAGCGAGCGCGAGACCACGCCTTCGGTGGAGTTTTCCACCGGCACGACACCGTAGCTGGCGCTGCCGGCCGCCGTCGCGCGAAAGACTTCGTCGATGCTGACGCAGGGAACGTGTTCGATGCTGGCGCCGAAAAACTGCAGCGCCGCCTGCTCGCTGAAGGTGCCAGCAGGGCCCAGGTAGGCGACGCGCACCGGAGACTCCAGGGCCAGGCAGGCCGACATGATTTCGCGCCAGACGGCCGCCACGTGCTCGTTCTTGAGCGGTCCCTGGTTGGCCTGCTGGATCTGCTCTATCACCTGAGCCACCCGGTCGGGACGGAAAAACGGTGTGCCTTCGCGCTTTTTGAGTTCTCCGACCTGCTCGGCGACCTGGGCGCGACGGTTCAGCAGGGAAAGCAGTTCCCTGTCCAGGGCGTCGATCTGGACGCGTAAATCAGCGAGGTTGGCAGTCATATCAGGGGCCATCCGCCTGCGCCATCTGCACTGGATGCCCCTTGGGGGACAGTGAATCTGGCGGGCATGGGGTATTTCGTCCTAGGCGTGTTTTTGTTCGAATTCTCGCATGTACGCCACCAGCGCCTGCACGCCGGCCAGCGGCATGGCGTTGTAAATGCTGGCGCGCATGCCGCCTACCGACTTGTGGCCCTTGAGCTGAAGCAGGCCCGCCGCCTTGGCACCGGCCAGGAAAGCCTCGTTGCGCGATTCGTCGCGCAGGAAAAAAGGCACGTTCATGCGCGAGCGGCAGTCCTTGCCGACCTTGTTCAGGTAGAACTGCGAGCTGTCGATCGCATCGTAAAGCAACTGCGCCTTGGCCAGGTTGCGCTTTTCCATGGCCGCGACACCGGCGGCCGCGCCTTCCCGCTGGCGCTTGAGCCACTGAAAGGTCAGGCCCGCGATGTAAATGGCGTAGGTGGGCGGCGTGTTGTACATGGACTGGTTGTCCGCCACCGTCTTGTAGTCGAAGGCGCTGGGGCAGGCCGGCATGGCGTGGCCGAGCAAGTCTTCGCGGATGACCACCAGCGTCACGCCGGCGGGGCCGAGGTTTTTCTGCGCCCCGCCGAAGGCCAGGCCGACGCGCGACCAGTCGACGGCGCGGGAGGCCACATGGGACGAAAAATCAATCACCAGGGGTGCGTCGCTTCCCAGCGCCTTGAGGTCGGGCAGGCTCTGGAATTCCACGCCGTTGATGGTTTCGTTGGTGCACAGGTGCACATAGGCCGCGTCCGGGCGCAGCTTCCAGCCCGAAGGCGCGGGCAGCTGCGTGTGCCCGTTGTCGGCGTTGCTGGCGGCGACCTGCGCGTCACAGTACTTGCGCGCTTCTTTTTGCGACTTGTCGCTCCAGCTGCCGGTGACCACAAAATCGGCGGAGCGCCCGCGCGACAGGTTCAGCGGAACAATCGCGTTCTCGGCCAGGCCGCCGCCCTGCATGAACAGGATCTTGAAGTGGGCCGGAACGGCCATGAGCTCGCGGAAATCGGCCTCGGCGGCTTCATAGATGGAGATGAATTCCTTGCCGCGATGGCTCATCTCCATCACGCTCATGCCGCTGCCATGCCAGTCCAGCATTTCACCCGCCGCCTGCTGCAAAACCTCCTCGGGCAGGTTCGCGGGGCCGGCGGAAAAATTGAAAGGACGGGTCATTTCTTCGCGGGCGGCTTGGCTGCTCCCGGGGCAGGGCTGGTGCCGACGATCTTCACCGCCGCCTCGTCGAACTGCTTGATGCGCGCCACCACGTCGGTGCGCGAGGCCTCGACGAGTTTTTGCACAAAGACGTTGCCGAGTTCAGGCGCGGCGGCCTGGTATTTTTTGATGGCGGGGGATTCGAAGAAGGCGGCGAGCTGCTGGAGCTCCTCGAGCGTGAAACGCTCCGCGTAGGCGGGGACCAGCGATTCGGCGCTGACCTTGCCGACCTGCTTGCTGATCAGCTGGCTGGTGTCATCGGCGTACTTCTTGAGTTCGGCGTTGAGGTCTTCCGAGGCCTTTTGCCGCTTGGCCTTGGGTACGTTGGCTTCCAGCTGGGGGCCCCATTTGTTGATCAGGTCCTGGGCCGTGCTGCCGGCCAGCTGACCCACCAGGCGGTCCAGCTCGGGACCCTGCTGCAGGGCGACCACTTTTTTGGCCAGCTCGGTTTTGGGGTCGGTCTGGGCATGGACGGCCGCGCTGCAGGCCAGGCCGGCGATCGCGAGGGCGGTAATCAGTTTTTTCATCAATTGCTTTCGGTGTTGGAGGCGTCTGTGCCGGTATCGTTTTCGGTGTCGAGGTCGTCCAGCGTGGCATCGTTTTCGACGATGCGCTGCAGGCCGCTCAATTGTGAGCCCTCGTCCAGGCCGATCAGCGTAACACCCTGTGTAGCCCTGCCCATCTCGCGGATTTCACTGACACGCGTGCGTACCAGCACGCCCTTGTCGGTGATGAGCATGATCTCGTCGTCGACGTGGACCAGCGTCGCCGCCACGACCTTGCCGTTGCGCTCGCTTTGCTGGATGGCGATCATGCCCTTGGTGCCGCGGCCGTGGCGCGTGTATTCGGTGATGGAGGTGCGTTTGCCGAAGCCGTTCTGGGTGGCCGTCAGCACGCTCTGCTGTTCGTCTTCGGCCACCAGCATGGCGATCACGCCCTGGCCGTCTTCCAGCGTCATGCCGCGCACGCCGCGCGCGTTGCGGCCCATGGGGCGGACGTCGTTTTCATCAAAGCGCACAGCCTTGCCGCCGTCGCTGAACAGCATCACGTCGTGTTTGCCGTCGGTCAGGGACGCGCCTATCAGGTAGTCGCCCGGGTCCAGGTCCACGGCGATGATGCCGGCCTTGCGCGGATTGCTGAATTCGTCGAGGGCCGTCTTCTTCACGGTGCCCATGGAGGTGGCCATGAAGACGTACTGGTCTGCAGGGAAGCTGCGCTTTTCGCCCGTCAGCGGCAGGACAACGGTGATCTTCTCGCCTTCTTGCAGCGGGAACATGTTGACGATGGGGCGCCCACGCGAGCCGCGCGACCCTGCGGGCACTTCCCAGACCTTGAGCCAGTAGAGCCGGCCCCGGTTTGAGAAGCACAGGATGTAGTCGTGCGTGTTGGCGATAAAGAGCTGGTCGACCCAGTCGTCGTCCTTGGTGGCGGTGGCCTGCTTGCCGCGGCCGCCGCGTTTTTGCGCCCGGTATTCAGACAGCGGCTGGCTCTTGATGTAGCCGGTATGCGAGAGCGTCACCACCATGTCGGTCGGCGTGATGAGGTCTTCGGTGCTGAGGTCGAAAGAGCTGTGCTCGATGTGGCTGCGCCGTGCGCCCAGCTTGGTCTGGCCGAACTCCAGCTTGATCGCGGAAAGTTCCTCGCCGATGATGGTGGAGACGCGCTCGGGCTTGGCCAGGATGTCGAGCAGGTCGTCGATCTCGGCCATGACTTCCTTGTACTCGGCCACGATCTTGTCCTGCTCCAGGCCGGTCAGGCGTTGCAGGCGCATCTGCAGGATTTCCTGGGCCTGGGTTTCCGACAAGCGGTAAAGGCCGTCATTGCCCATGCCGAACATTTTTTCAAGGCCGTCGGGGCGATAGTCGTCGGCGTTGACGATGCCGCCATCGGCGCGCGTGCGGGTAAGCATTTCGCGCACCAGGCTGCTGTCCCAGGGGCGCAGCATCAGCTCGGCCTTGGCCACCGGCGGCGTGGGCGCGTTGCGGATGATGGCGATGAAGTCATCGATGTTCGCCAGGGCGACGGCAAGGCCTTCCAGCACGTGGCCGCGCTCGCGCGCTTTGCGCAGCGTGAACACGGTGCGGCGCGTCACCACTTCGCGGCGGTGCGAGAGGAATACCTGGATCAGGTCCTTCAGGTTGCACAGCTTGGGCTGTCCATTGACCAGCGCCACCATGTTGATGCCGAAGGTGTCCTGCAACTGGGTTTGCTTGTACAGGTTATTCAGCACCACTTCCGGCACTTCGCCGCGCTTGAGCTCGATGACCAGGCGCATGCCGGACTTGTCGCTCTCGTCCTGGATGTGGCTGATGCCCTCGATCTTTTTCTCATGCACCAGCTCGGCCATGCGCTCCTGCAGCGTCTTCTTGTTGACCTGGTAGGGCAGCTCGTCGACGATGATGGATTGGCGCTGGCCCTTGTCGATGTCCTCGAAGTGGCATTTGGCGCGCATCACCACCTTGCCGCGGCCGGTGCGGTAACCGTCCTTGACGCCGTTGATGCCGTAAATAATGCCGCCCGTGGGGAAGTCGGGCGCCGGCACGATTTCCATCAATTCGTCGATGGAGGCCTCCGGGTTTTTCAGCATGTGCAGGCAGGCGTCGACCACTTCGTTGAGGTTGTGGGGAGGGATGTTGGTCGCCATACCCACGGCGATACCGCCCGATCCATTGACCAGCAGGTTGGGCAACCGGGTTGGAACGACCAGGGGCTCCTGCTCGCTACCGTCGTAGTTGGGGCCGAAATCGACGGTTTCCTTGTCCAGGTCGGCAAGCAGTTCGTGGGCGATTTTCGACAGGCGGATTTCCGTATACCGCATAGCGGCCGCGTTGTCACCATCCACGGAGCCGAAATTTCCCTGTCCGTCGACCAGCAAATGGCGCATGGAGAAGTCCTGGGCCATGCGAACAATGGTGTCGTAAACCGACTGGTCGCCGTGCGGGTGATATTTACCAATCACGTCGCCGACGATACGCGCTGACTTCTTGTACGGGCGGTTCCAGTCATTATTAAGCTCGTGCATCGCGTAAAGAACGCGTCTGTGCACAGGCTTGAGGCCGTCCCTCGCGTCGGGGAGGGCCCGACCGACGATCACGCTCATGGCGTAGTCGAGATAGCTGCGCCGCATTTCCTCTTCAAGACTGATGGGCAGGGTTTCTTTAGCGAACTGGGTCATGAGCGGCCTGGTTGGGATTTCGGGATTCTTGAGGAAAGCCAGCGATTTTAAGGCTTGAGTTTATAGCGGCCACTTGTGGCGGGGTAGCAACAAATGCTTAAGAATCTTAAGTCTGTGTCAGACGAAGCCGATAGCGTGCTTGAAGGTTAGGGCAGGTGTGGCACAATCGATGTAACGCTTTGAGTGATGGTCACTTACGGCGTGTAAATTACTAATCGCAGCAAGTCTGCGGCTTTTCTCTAGAGGAGAACCATGAAGAAACTCAACAAAGTGGCAATGTTGTTTGCTTCCGCAGCGCTTGTTACCGCCGCTGGTGCACAAACTATCGACAACTGGAAAAATGGCAACGGCGAACTGGTCTGGAAAAACGGTACCAACGAACTGTGCTGGCGTGATGCCAACTGGACGCCTGCTACCGCAGCGCCTGGTTGCGATGGCGCGATTGCTCCTGCAATGGCTCCCGCTGCTCCTGCTGCTGCCGCTCCCGCCGCTGCTCCGGCTGCTGCCGCTCCCGCTGCTCCTCCTGCCGCAACGAAGGTTACCTACGCCGCTGACGCTTTCTTTGACTTCAACAAGTCTGTGATCAAGCCAGAAGGCAAGGCCAAGCTGGATGACCTGGTCGGCAAGATCAAGGACATCAACCTGGAAGTCATCATCGCCGTGGGTCACACCGACTCCGTGGGTAGCGATGCTTACAACCAGAAGCTGTCGGTTCGCCGCTCTGAAGCCGTCAAGGCATACCTCGTGTCCAAGGGCATCGAGAAAAACCGTGTCTACACTGAAGGCAAGGGCGAGAAACAGCCAGTTGCTGACAACAAGACCGCTGAAGGCCGCGCCAAGAACCGCCGCGTCGAAATCGAAGTGGTTGGTACTCGCGCCAACAAGTAATCCTCCGGGATCGCTTCAAGAACCGCGCCTAGGCGCGGTTTTTTTATGTCTCAACGATAATGACTCATGCCCACAAGCGATAACTTTGACCCTGCCGAGCTGGCCAAATTCTCTGACCTGGCCCACCGCTGGTGGGACACGGAAAGCGAGTTCCGTCCCCTGCACCAGATTAACCCCTTGCGCCTGGGCTGGATCGACAGCCAGGTTCCAATCAAAGGGAAACGTGTGCTGGACGTGGGGTGCGGTGGCGGTATCCTGGCCGATGCCATGGCCCGCAAAGGCGCCGAGGTCCTGGGTATAGACCTGGCGACGAAGGCGCTCAAAGTAGCTCAGCTCCATGCGCTGGAAGCCCAGACGGAAGGAGTGCAGTATCGCGAAATCAGCGCCGAGGCGCTGGCGGCCGAGCAGCCCGGCAGCTTTGATGTCGTCACCTGCATGGAAATGCTGGAGCATGTGCCCGATCCTTCGTCCATCGTCAAAGCCTGCGCGACGCTGGTCAAGCCAGGTGGGCACGTCTTTTTCTCCACCATCAATCGCAATGCCAAGGCTTTTTTGTTCGCCATCGTGGGCGCGGAATATGTGCTGAACATGCTTCCCCGCGGCACCCATGAGTACGCCAAGCTCGTCAAACCGAGCGAACTGGCCAGCTACTGCAGAGTTTCAGGACTGTCGCTGCAGCAAACCCGTGGCATGGAATACAACCCGCTCACGCGCCATTACTGGCTCAGCGCCGACACCAGCGTCAACTACCTGTTTGCCACTCAAAAGAGCTGAGATTCCAGCGCTTCGCATCAATTACTTACCCGACATGTTCAAAGACATCACTGCAGTCCTGTTTGACCTGGACGGCACCCTGATAGACAGCGCGCCCGACCTGGGCGCCGCAGCCGACAAAATGCGCACCGACCGGGGAATGGAATCGCTCCCACTGGCGCTGTACCGCCCCATGGCCGGCGCAGGTGCGCGTGGCATGATCGCCGTGGCCTTTGGCCTGACACCCGACGATGCGCGCTTTCTAGAGCTGAAAGAAGAGTTCTTCCGCAATTACGAAGCCCGCATGACGGAGCGCACTACGGTCTTTGACGGTGTGGCTGAACTGATTGTCCAGATCAACCAGGCCGGCTTCAAATGGGGTGTGGTCACCAACAAATCCGCGCGTTTTACCGTCCCGCTGACCAAGGCCATGCCGCTGTTCAGCACAGCCCAGACCATCGTCAGTGGCGACACCACGCCGCATTCCAAGCCGCACCCCGCGCCGCTGCTCGAAGCCGCGCGCCAGCTTGATCTGGCTCCCAGCCGCTGCATTTATGTGGGTGACGACGAGCGTGACATCGTCGCGGGCCGCGCCGCCGGCATGCCCACTGTGGCCGCCGCTTACGGCTACCTCGGCAAAACGGCCGGCACCGACGCCTGGAAAGCTGACGCCACCATCGCCGCGCCCGGCGCGCTCTTGAATTTGCTGCGAATGGCGTAAACTAGGCCTCCTGGGGCTGCATTGGTTTCGACGTGGGTTCGGACGCGGTGTGGTGCATGTCGAGCTGAGTGTGCTCGTAAAACAGATTCAAACAAACTAACTGCAAACGACGAACGTTTCGCACTCGCTGCTTAATT
>Ga0102589_1005311_pt1 | contig 11394 bp, 14 predicted proteins | sample AraplaMF_Col_mLB_FD_76858 | JGI IMG/M metagenome (GOLD analysis project Ga0102589, IMG submission 76858) | Arabidopsis root microbial communities from the University of North Carolina, USA - plate scrape MF_Col_mLB | ecosystem: Host-associated > Plants > Roots > Endosphere | place: USA... | reverse complement strand
CAATTAGAAGTACGAATGAGGTCAATAATGAAACCCCTTTTAAAACACGTAGCAAAGTATATACACCCACTTTTATAAAATAATAATTATTGTTAAAATATATCTATTAAAAAAATTATTCTGCTAATAATACTTCTATATCATATAAGATTACGACATAAAATTCAAAGATAACCTTTCATTTTAGACATAATATTTGTTTTTTCTACACAAAGGATGTATTCAATTTTAAAATATAGAAATAATTAATTTTATAATTAAATAGTATTTAGTATTGAAAAGCTAGTCTGTTTACGTTAAAATTTTTTTGAAACGTACACAATTTGTTCATATATTCATCACAAATATTTCATTTGATTTAGTTTAATAGAAATAGGTTAAAATTTAATAATGATTAAAACAAAATTATATTTGATTAATGAAATATGAATTTTTGTTTGAAAAGAGGAGGATTGACTTGGAACAATTAGCAAATAATGTTTCTAATGATAGCGAAATGGATCATCCTTCTTCTTCACTAAAGAAAGATTTACTTTCTTTAATGAAAATAGGGATCGTGAATTCTAATATACTGACAACGTTTACAGGAATATGGTTAGCTATCCAGTTAAATGGATTAGATATATTAGAAACTTTACCAAAAGCAATTTTAACAATTATTGGTTCATCGTTAATCATTGCAGGTTCTTGTGTAATCAATAACTATATAGATCGAGATATTGATCCATACATGGAAAGAACCAAAAATAGGCCAACTGTAACAGGAAATATCAAACCAAGTGTTACAATTTCTATTGGAATTATGTTACTAATCGTTGGTTTTACTTTTATGGCTTTTACTACTTTAATGGCTGTTGTATATGCATTTATTGGTGCATTTACATATATCGTACTATACACTCTTTGGACGAAACGTAATTACACGTTAAACACAGTAGTAGGTAGTATATCTGGTGCAGCACCCCCTTTAATTGGATGGGCAGCAATTGATGCGAATTTGCATTTTATTGCTTGGATGCTGTTTTTAATCATGTTTATTTGGCAACCACCACATTTTTTAGCATTGGCAATGCGTCGCTCTGAAGAATATAAAAGAGCAGGTATTCCTATGTTACCAGTGGTGTACGGATTTGAAATGACGAAACGTCAAGTGATGATCTGGGTACTTTGTTTATTACCTCTGCCATTTTACATGCAAGATCTAGGTTTACCATTTATTATTTTTGCAACAATATTGAATATAGGATGGATTGTTTTAGGAATTTATTGTTATAAACAAAAGAACGATCAAAAGTTCTCCAAATTAATGTTTATTTATTCAATAAATTATTTAACACTTCTGTTTATGTCAATGATTGTGTTTACAATTTCGTTTTAGTTAGGGGTATTACGGGGGAAATTTTATCGTTTGTTTAATCTTATTTTCAAATAAGAATGAAACACTTTAAATTGAAAGAGGGGGAAGTATACTTATGAAACATTGGCGATTAGTCTCGCTAATTTCCTTGATAGCAGTGATATTGAGTGGATGTGTTGGTAATCCAAATCAATCTACATTGATTCCTCAAGGTGAAGTAGCAGAAATGCAGTACGAGCTTATGAAGCTAAGTACTATTATTATGGTATTTGTTGTTGCTGTTGTAACAGTACTTTTCCTTTATGTTGTCGTTAAGTTCCGTCATCGTAAAGGGGAAGAAGATGTAATTCCTAAGCAAGTTGAAGGTAGTCATACTTTAGAACTTCTTTGGACTATTATTCCTGTTATCTTACTTATCATTTTAGCAGTTCCAACTGTATCACAAACTTTTAAGCTTTCTGATGAAAAGCAAATCGCGAAAGATGAGAAAAAGAAAGATGCAATTGTTGTAAATGTAAACGCTCATCTTTTCTGGTGGGAATTTGAGTATCCTAAATCAAAAATTGTCACGTCTCAGGACATGATTATCCCAGTTGGTAAAAAAGTAATCTTAAACTTAAAAGGTGAAGATATTAAACACTCATTCTGGGTACCATCATTAGCAGGTAAAATTGATACAAACGTTGAAGGCACAAACAGAATGTGGTTATCAGCAGATAAAGAAGGTACATATAATGGTTTTTGTGCAGAATTTTGTGGTCCTTCACATTCTTTAATGCAATTTAAAGTAAAAGCTGTTAGTCAAGAAGAGTATGATCAATGGTTAGTTTCGATGAAAGATCAAAAAGGTCAAGCTGTAACTGCAGATGCAAGTGAGGGAGAAAAAATCTTCCAACAAAGCTGTATCGGTTGTCATGCTGCTGATGCAAATGACACAAGACCACCAGCTGCACGTCTTGCACCTAACTTAGCTAATTTCGGTGATCGTGAAATGGTTGCTGGTATTAAAGAAAACAACGAAGAAAACTTAAAAGCATGGTTAAAAGATCCTGAATCAATGAAGCCAGGTAACCTAATGACAGGTAAATATGGTGACTTATCTGATGAAGAGATTGATGCTTTATCTGCTTACTTACTAAGCTTAAAAATTGCAAAATAATGGATGGATATGAAGCAAAGGGGGTAATACTGTGAGTTCTGTAGGGCATAAGAAACCACTTATATGGGACTATTTAACGACAGTCGACCATAAGAAAATTGCGATCCTGTATTTAATAGCAGGTGGACTATTCTTCTTAGTTGGTGGAATGGAAGCGTTATTTATTCGATTACAATTAGCAATTCCTGACAACACCTTTTTAGTAGGTGATGCATATAACCAAGTATTAACAATGCATGGTACAACAATGATTTTCTTAGCGGCGATGCCGTTAATATTTGCATTCTTTAACGCGATCGTGCCTTTACAAATTGGTGCACGTGACGTAGCATTCCCGTTCTTAAACGCTTTAGGTTTTTGGTTATTCTTCTTCGGTGGAATTTTCTTAAACTTAAGTTGGTTTTTAGGTGGAGCGCCTGATGCAGGTTGGACTTCATACGCAACATTAGCTTTAGCTAGTAAATCTCATGGTGTAGACTTCTATTTACTAGGTCTACAGGTTTCAGGTATTGGTACATTAGCTGGGGGTATTAACTTCTTAGCAACAATTATAAACATGCGTGCTCCTGGTATGACTTATATGCGTATGCCACTATTTACTTGGACAGTATTTGTAACATCAGCATTAATTTTATTCGCTTTCCCAGCATTAACAATTGGTTTAGCATTATTAATGTTCGATCGCCTATTTGGTACAGCGTTCTTTGACGCTTCATTAGGTGGTAACTCAATGATCTTTGAACATTTATTCTGGATTTTCGGACATCCGGAAGTATATATTCTTGTTTTACCAGCCTTTGGTATCTTCTCAGATATCATTCCAGCATTCTCTAAGAAACGTTTATTCGGATATTCTTCAATGGTATTCGCAACAGTATTAATCGGTTTCTTAGGTTTCATGGTATGGGCTCACCATATGTTCACTGATGGACTTGGTGCAGTTGCAAATGCGATCTTCGCAGTAGCGACAATGGCAATCGCTGTTCCAACTGGTGTTAAGATCTTTAACTGGTTATTAACAATTTGGGGCGGTCAAGTTCGTTTCACAACAGCAATGCTTTGGTCAGTTGCATTTATTCCATCATTCGTATTAGGTGGAGTAACTGGTATTATGAATGCTGCGGCTCCTGCTGACTATCAGTTCCATGATAGTTATTTCGTAGTAGCTCACTTCCATTACGTAATCGTAGGTGGGGTAGTATTCGGTTTATTCGCTGGTGCACACTACTGGTGGCCAAAAATGTTTGGTAAAATTTTAAATGAAAAATTAGGAATTCTAACTTTCGTTTTATTCTTTATTGGTTTCCATTTAACATTCTTTATCCAGCATTTCTTAGGATTAATGGGTATGCCTCGTCGTTACTTTACATATTTACCAGGACAAGGTTTAGAAACAGGAAACTTAATCAGTTCAGTTGGTGCAGCCTTCATGGGTCTTGCAACAATCGTTTTATTAATCAATGTAATTTACACAGCTGTTAAAGGAGAAAAAGCAGAAGGCGACGCTTGGGGTGTAGGTCGTACACTTGAGTGGGCAATTTCTTCTCCAGCTCCTGAATATAACTTTGCTCAAATTCCATACGTTCGTGGATTAGATGCTTTATGGGTAGAAAAAATGGACGGTAACGGTAAAATGACACCTGCTGAACCATTAGGTGATATTCATATGCCGAATTCATCTATTCTTCCATTCGTTATGTCACTAGGATTATTTATTGCTTCATTTGGGGCATTATATAATGATGGTTTAAAAAATCATACAGCAGTAGGTGTTTTAATCCTTGGCTTAGTGATTACGTTCGGATGTATGTTCTTACGCTCATGGATTGATGACCATGGTTATCATATTCATAAAGAAGACTTAGCGGACGAGGGGGTTAAAGCATAATGGAAATGAATCAAAAATTTACTGCTGAAACGTTCCCGCATAACCCTGAAAAAGCAACAGAAGAAGGTAAAAATAAGTTCTTAGCTTTTTGGCTATTTCTAGGTGGAGAAACAGTATTATTCGCTTCATTATTCGGTACGTTTTTAGCGTTAAGAAATTCTACTGCAGGTGGAGCAAGTGCAAGTGAAATGTTTGAACCTACATTAGTATTCATTGCTACAATGTTACTTTTAACATCTTCACTAACAAGTGTATATGCTATGTATCATATGAAAAATTTCGAGCATAAGAAAATGATGCTATGGTTAGGTATTACACTTTTATTAGGTTTAGGTTTCTTATTATTAGAAATTTACGAGTTTAGACATTATATGCACGAATATGAGTTTACAATGAAAAGTAGTGCATTTGGTTCTGCATTCTATACATTAGTTGGAACGCATGGTGCTCACGTATTTGTTGGGTTACTTTGGATTGGTACACTAATGTTAAGAAACGCTGGAAGAGGTTTAAATTTATACAATGCGCCTAAGTTCTACGTAGCAAGTCTATACTGGCACTTTATCGACGTTGTATGGATTTTCATCTTTACAGTAGTATACTTAATGGGAATGGTGGGATAAGGAATGGGTACAAATACAAACTCTCATCAAGGTCACAATCAAGTTGAATTAAAGTACCACAGACGTAAACATGCAGAAGAAATGAAGCAACAAGTTATTTCGTTCTTATTCATGATCGTTTTAACGCTAGCTTCATTTGCAGCTGTCATTTACCGTGAACATATGGATGCATATTTCACAGTACCGTTTATCTTGTTATTAGCTGTAGTTCAGTTAGTTTTCCAACTTTATTACTTCATGCATATGAAGAATAGAGGGCATAGCACAACGTCATTCTTCTTATACTCTGGATTGACTGTTGCGATTATTACACTTTTAACATTCTTAACTTTAATCTGGCTGTAATGAAAAGAGGAAGTGAATACTATTCACTTCCTTTTTCTATGTCAAAATAGTGTCGCTTAAGAGTGGAATGTTTTCAAATGAACTTACTAATAATAATTAAATTTAGACATAATTCTGTCATACTTAAATTTGAACAAATAGTTAATACTGGTATATAATTTAGTAGTATAATAGTTTGAATTGTGTATTTTTCTATTATAAAATCTAATTACTACTTAGATGCTTTCTTTTTTGACATCATTATATTAATGTAAGCAGTAGTGATCACAATAAGAGTGAATTCAAGAGATAAAGGGTGTGCATCGATGATTAATTTAAGTATGTTCGGATTCAAAGCTCTTTGGAGTCCTTACTTATTCGTATTTTTACTTTTAGTAATTGCTGGTTATTTTTATTTGATTCATAAATATCAATCAAAACAAAATGTAACGGAAACAAAACAAAAAGTCTATTTCATACTTAGTATCGCTATTATTTATATCGCACAAGGTAGTCCAATTGATTTAATTGGTCATATCATCTTTAGTGCACATATGACAGAAATGGGTTTATTGTACTTAGTTGCACCAATATTTTTGATTATCGGTATTCCTAATTGGTTATGGAAGAAAATATTAAAACCGAAATTTATAAATGGCTTTTTTACTTTTTTTACAAAGCCATTAATCGCATTAATTATATTTAATGGTGTTTTTTCACTTTATCATTACCCATTAATATTTGATTTCGTAAAGACTGATACTGTGTATCACTTTTTATTTACGAATGTATTATTCTTCATGGCTATTTTCATGTGGTTCCCAGTTATGAATAATTTAGAGGAAAGACAAACTTTATCTGATATTCAAAAAATTGGTTATATGTTTGCAAATGGTATTTTATTAACGCCTGCTTGTGCATTAATCATTTTTTCGGGTCATCCATTCTATGCTACATATAATGATCCTGTATTGTGGAGTAAGGCTATGGAGTTATGTGTATCACCTGATATATTAAAATCATTAAATATTTCTGGACCAGAAGTATTCAACTTCATGACTGCTCGAGAAGATCAACAAGTTGGCGGTGTAGTCATGAAAATTGTCCAGGAAATAGTATATGGATGGGTTATAGGTTATAACTTCTTTAAATGGGCTAAAAGAGAACAAAATGGAAATAAAATTGATCCAATCAGTAGTAATCCATTGTTGCTTAAAAAATCGTAGGGGTGGAAATTTTGAATTTACCAATTTTACCAACAATTAGTACAAGCTTTATTGTCATTAGTGCAATTTTAGTTGCAATTGGCTGGGTACTAATAGCTAAAAGAAATGTAGAAGCGCATAAAAAAGTAATGTTTTTTGCTGGCGTATTCGCTTTATCATTTTTTATCGTATATGCTTCTAGAACAATCTTTATTGGAAACACAAACTTTGGTGGTCCAGAGCGTTTAAAACTGTATTATCATATCTTTTTATTCTTCCATATATTTTTAGCTACTACAGGCGGAGTATTTGGTCTTGTTTCTTTAATTTCTGGATTTAAAATTAAATTAAAGTTACATAAGAAAATTGGTCCAATTACTAGTATTATTTGGTTCTTTACTGCTATTACAGGTGTGTTTGTTTATTTCCTACTATATGTATTTTATGAAGGTGGAGAAACCACTTCGGTTATTAAGGCGGTTTTAGGGTTTTAATTTAAAAAGACAAAATAAAAGAGTGAGTAATAGAAGTTGTACTTCTATTACTCACTCTTTTTAATAATTATAGAATAATGAACTTACTTACAAGTGCGATTTGCTCTTCTGCTTTTTTCAGTAAATCTGCACTCTTATCTAATACTGCTTGAGGGAAGTTTTCACCTTCACCATACTCTACACCGTGTGGGTAGTAATACTTACCTAATAATGGAGTAAGTAATTGAATTTTCCCTTTGCTAGATTCAACGTGACCTTCAACAGAATAACCTTGTACACGTAGATAGTAAATTTCATTGCGAAGTTCAAATTTATAATCGTAAGTTACACGTTCGTAATCCCATTGACCTGCAAGGACAAAACCTAATTCTTCCATGATTTCATTTAATAATTTTACATTCACTACATGATTTTCTAAATTTGTATTTTCAAATTTCATGTTATTACCCCCTAAATTACTTAGAAAAAATCCCTACTAATATAATATTATCAATGACAATAATTAGCAATGAAAAGCTGATAAATGTATTTTAACTAATTTATATATTTTTTTGAATAATTTGGCTACAATGTATATATATAAATTAGATTACTACCGAGAAGGGAAGATAAAAATGGAAAAGCTTTTAAAACTTTTCTTTTTTACAATAAGTTTTGTAACCGTATTTATATTCAGTCCACTCATAAAAGATTGGTTTATAAATATAACGAATGTAAATCAATTTCAAAGAGTTGATGAAGTTCAAGTACCTTTGACGGAACACACAGATACGAAAAGTGCAGCTAGCTTTTCAGTCATAGAATATATCGGTAAAAGTGAACAAGATGTGTTGAAAGTTTACGGTAAGCCCAAAAGGAAGGTTCCATCTCAATATGATTATGATTGGCTTATTTATGATAAAGACCCTGCAAATTACATACAATTTGGTATTTTGAATGGTACTGTAGTGACAGTTTATGCTGCTGGTAGTAAAGTAGATGTATCTCCTTTTTTAATAGGCAGTCATTATGAAGAATCAATTGATCATGTGAATTTACATGAGAAGCTGTCTTTCTCATTATTAAATAATGAATATACATTTAAATTATCAACAACAGATTTACATGAACGACCACTTGTTGCAGTGAATGATAGTTATGCTCAACTTTATTTTGACCGATTTACTGGCAGTTTATTAGGTGTTAGATTCCTTTCTCCTGAAACGCTCATAAAGCAAAGACCATATGAATTAGTCTATAGTGGTAAATTAATTAGTGCAAATCCTTTAAATGAAGCGAAACAAGCAATTGTTGATCGAGAAGAAGAAAAACAAATTTTTAATCTTACAAATGTTTACCGTAAAAGAATGAATTTATCAACATTAAAATGGAATAATGAAGCATCAAAAGTAGCATTAGGTCATAGCAAAGATATGGTAGAGAACAAATACTTTGATCATCATTCATCATTGTACGGTAGCTTAGCAGATCGATTGAATGATGCAGATGTTCCTTATCGATTAGCTGGTGAAAATATTTCTGCAAATTATGTTGATGGAATTGCTTCTGTTTATGGTTGGATTAACTCTAAAGGTCACCGAGTGAATATGTATAAGAAAGATTACACTACTCTCGGAGTTGGAGCATACAAAAAATATTACACTCAAAATTTTATTAAATAATCAAAAATCAAGCGGTAACGTTTCGTTATGTGCTTGGTTTTTTTATTTCCATACAAGCACGAAATTATTCTTCATACATAATTTTGTAATAAATGCTTTTAATTGGAGTGAGATGTATGAGAAATAATCATAACCGTCCATCTGTCGAACAATTCAGGCAATTTGTCAAAGAGCATCCTAAGCTAAGAGATGAAGTCAAAAAAGGTAAGAAGACGTGGCAACAATTTTTTGAAGACTGGTATTTATATGGTGAAGATAGTGATGAATGGGATGCATATAGAACAGATAGTGGAAAAGCGACATCAAAAAAAGATTCAAAGAAAGAGCAATCCGAGGAAGGATATGTAGGCAAAGTAATGTCCTTTGTAAAGAATTTAGATCCAGATTCTATTCAGGATCATCTATCAAATGTAAATTCAACTCTAAATAATATTCAGCAATTAATTTCTCAATTTAAGTCTCCTGCTTCATCTGGTCAACGTGAAGAAAAGCAAACGTCACAACCTTTTAACTTCAGACAGGATTAAGGAGGTTGCAATGAGAAAAGATGTATTAGATTTTCTACAGAGTGATGAAGAGTATATTAAATTTATTAGACAACAACCAAAATGGTATAGAAAACTTTCTCGTAATCCTGAATTAACTGAAGACTTCAGACTTGCCTCGTTAGAATTTTTTGGAAAAACGATTCCTCAGCGTGTAGATAAATTGCAAAATCAAGTTCAAATGGCATCTTTTATGATTGATATGTTTCAAGTATTAAAGGAACAGCAAGAACAAAGTAGTTCGACTGATTCTGCTGATACGACTGAAAATGATTAATATTTTAAACTGTCATAGCTTTTTGCTACAATAAGGAATACAAGTTTCGAAGGGAGCAAAAGTTATGACAGAAATTTGTTTAGTAAGACATGGACAAACTGATTGGAATCTCAATCATATCATCCAAGGAAGAGAAGATATTCCATTAAATGAAACGGGAAAAAAACAGGCATATGATAGTGCATGTTTTCTAAGTGGTGAAAAGTGGGATGCAATTATAACGAGCCCATTATCTAGAGCAAAAGAAACTGCAATGGCTATAGCAGAGTTTACTAGTATAGATCAAATAATGGAAGATGAACGATTTGTTGAAAGGGAATTTGGAGAGGCAAGCGGAAGACCTGTATCTGAATTTCATGATCAAATTTATCATGACAAAGTAGACGGGATGGAGACAAATGAGCTTTTAATTAAAAGAGCTTTTCACGCACTCCAAGATATTGCTGAAATTCATAAAGGAAAAAGAATTGTGATCGTTGCTCACTCACATACAATTAAGGCAATTTTGCACGCAATTGATCCTATTAGAGTTCCTTTTCAAACTGTGTTAAAAAATGCATGTGCGAATTATATTGAATATAAAGATGGTAACTGGAAGATAAATGCATTTAATGTGTCCGATCATATAAATAGCTAATCATCTACTTTTATTTTCCGAATTAATTATGGTATAGTTTATACTTGGAGGTGTAAGGAAATGTACGCAACAATTGAAACCTTGCAACTTATGACAGTATCAGAAGAAATTGCTTCTATGATCGTACAATCTGATGTTGCAGATCAGTATAGAGCTTCATATATAGCCTTAAATAGTGACAAAACCGCGCAAGACATCATCCAACGCTTTACAAAGACGAAAGACTTATATGAGGATGTTCAACGATTTGGAAAGTACCATCCCGATTATAAAGAAATTCGTAAAAATATGAGTGAAATCAAAAGAGAACTTCAATTGAATGAAACAATTGCTGCTTTTAAAAAAGCGGAAGATGCGATTCAGTTGCTGTTAGATGAGACAAGCTTCTTAATTGCTCAATCAGTTTCACCTTCAGTCAAAGTACCAGCTGGTAATCCATACTTTGTGAATACTGGTGGAGGATGTAGTACAGGCGGATGCGGTACAGGCGGTAAATGTGGATGTAAAACAAAGTAATATAATCTGTAAGAATGACTCATTAAGAAATAGTGAGTCTTCTTTTTTTATTAAGGCTCCCAGTTGGCAAGGTAAGGTAGGTATATCAAAACTAGTACGTCCAGTCGTAACAAATGTATGGTCCATCGTATGGAACGAGAGGCTCAAGCTTCGCTGAAACGAAAATGGAGCATTCTTCTAGGTTATCATTAACTACTTATTCTTAGATAGACAAAGTATACTTTAACAGCCTATATCAATTATTTTCGGAATCTGGTACAGTTTATACATTCATTTCCACAACAAAACATTTTTTGATTAGGAACGTAAAACCGATGTCTAAAGACAAAGATGTTCTGATTAACTCGGACAAATTCAATTCGATAAATTAATTTGTATTGTGATGTATATTGTTTTGAACATGTTAGGATAATGTTTTTAAGAAATGCATCGTTTACTAGTGGATTGTGTGGTTGAATATATAAAAAGTTAACGCCGCAAGTTAGTTTATTTGAAACTTCCTTCACTTCGTCATTTGAAGCGATACATAAAAGAAATTGATCCCATATATCATCTAACATCATTTTTCAACCCTTTCATAGGAATGAATTATGAAAGTTTCATTGCAAAAGAAAATTGGGATATGATATTCTATTTCTAACGGATTTTTTAAAGGAGAAAGTTATATGTTTGTGCAAAGACAAGGTATTATCATTTATTTACAGTCAT
>Ga0102589_1005308_pt1 | contig 11398 bp, 7 predicted proteins | sample AraplaMF_Col_mLB_FD_76858 | JGI IMG/M metagenome (GOLD analysis project Ga0102589, IMG submission 76858) | Arabidopsis root microbial communities from the University of North Carolina, USA - plate scrape MF_Col_mLB | ecosystem: Host-associated > Plants > Roots > Endosphere | place: USA... | reverse complement strand
GCATAATCCATATTACAAGCAGTAAAGATTCAAAACGTTCAAATATCAATCCAGAAATTTCAAAACTGCGCATAAGGTCAATTGTCGGCCATGTTCTTGTTACAACCCCATCAATTGATAATGCACCGATGACCATTACAACAGTTATTACATAAAAGATTAACGGAATAGAAATTCCAACTAAAATAGCTTTTACTGCTTTATTTCTTTGTTCCATAAACACCAAAAGAATTAACATAATTTCAGGACCTGTATATGCGAGAGACGTTGTTTTTATCCCATCTAACACTGGTTTAATCCCAAAACCCAATACGGGACGGAGATTATCTATCTCAAATATTCCGATACTCATAAAGGAAATGACTAAAAAAATAAAAACAGTAATAGGGAATATTATTTCAAACATCCGTGCAATTGAGTTAATACCACTCATAATCAAATAGAGACCTATCCACATAAAAGGCATAATAATAGCCCATGTAGGAGTTCCTTCGAGCAAAAAAAAGCTTATTACTTCTGCCATTGAACGAATTTGAAAAGCTGAGGTTGTAAGAAAATAACCTATAATAAGAAAACTAAGTAACCTGCCTATCCATTTCCCTACAATTTCTTGACTGTATTGATAAAAGGTTTTTTCTGGGAATCCTTGACTTAATTTGACCATGATTACTCCTGAAACCATTGCGAGGATTCCACCTAATATCACACTTAGCCATACATCTGGTGTTTTCACTTTTTCCACAGATGCTCTGGGCAGAGTGAGGATTCCTGTTCCGAGTATGTAATTTACAATAATAACAACTGCTTGCGAAGTTGTTATTCGGTCTTTAGGTTCAGTAATCACTGAAGGCCACTTCCTTTCGTCATCAGCTACTTTTTGCGGATAGTTTTTTTAGTATGCATTATTTTTGGTCGACGTCTCATTATTTTTAATGGCATGCGAACCATAAAATCTTTCCAGTCACTAAATCGATACGGAACAGCAGGGCTAGTATAAGGAACGCCAAAACTTTTCAGTTTCACTAAATGACTGCAAAGTAAAAGAAAGAAGAGAATAACTCCATACAAGCCAAATATCGCAGCACAAAACATAGCTACAAAACGAAGAATGCGTAACGTAATTCCCACACTATATTGCGGAATAGTAAAAGAAGAAATAGCTGTTACCGCAACAACGATAACCATTATTGGACTAACAATTCCTGCTTCTACGGCAGCCTGACCAATTATTAAACCACCCACAATTCCCATTGCAGGTCCAATCGGTTTAGGCAGACGTAAACCTGCTTCTCGTAAAACTTCGATAGCTACTTCCATAATTAACGCTTCGATTAAAGCGGGAAAAGGAACTCCTTCTCGCGATCCGATAATCGAAATAGCGAGCTTAGTGGGAATTAATCCTGGATGAAATGAAATAAAAGAAATATACAGTGCTGGAGCAAATAATGAAACAAAAGCTGTCATAAAGCGTAATAAGCGGAGAAGCGTACCAGGAATCCACCTTTCATAATAATCTTCTGGTGATTGCAGCAGCATACTAAATGTAACTGGAGCAATTAAAACAAATGGTGTTCCATCTAACAAAATAGCTACTCGACCTTCCATCAAAGCACTAATAACACGATCAGGTCGTTCTGTATTTTGAATCTGCGGAAAAGGACTGAGATAATTATCTTCAATGAGTTGCTCTATATAACCAGATTCGAGTACACTATCTATGTCAATTTTCTGAATTCTACTTTTTATTTCTTCCACCAATTCTGTACTAGCAAGATCTTTAATAAATGCGATAACTAACTCTTTCTTTGCACGTTCTCCTACTGGTAGCTTTACTAATGATAAGTTCTCATCCGCACAATGCCGTCGCAAAAGTGAGGTATTATCACTTAATACTTCAGTAAAACCGACCCGTGGCCCTCTGACTAATGCCTCTGATACTGGTTCTTCAATGTTTCGTTTATTTGCTTTTGTTGTACCAAGAATAAACACATCTGCTAGACCATCAATTAAGAGAGCTGTTGAACCTATCAATACTTTGGATATCAAATCTTTTATGTAATGGACTTCTGCTACTTCACTAATTGTAAGAACTTTATTTTTAATATATTCTTTTGAAACAGTCCCCTCCACATAAGAAGATTCATTTTTATATTCGTCAGAAAAATCATCCATTAGTAACTTCATAATGTGTTTGTCAATGATCTCTTTATCTGATAGACCATCAACAAAAATGATCCCAGCTTGAATATCTGTGCGTCCAATATTAAACTTCCGAAAACGAACATCAGAATTATGTCCGATCTGTTGCTTTATAAGTTCTAAGTTAGAGGCAAAATCATTTGTGAAATGAACGGTTGCATTTTGAGAAGGTTTATACTCTTGTTTCGTTTTACTTTGAATATTATTTTTCTTCACTTGTTTGTCTCTTGACTTCCACCAACTCATTCTTCCCACTCTTTCTCTGACATACGAACCCAATGAAAAAATCTTGAGATAGTATACGGAATTAAAAACAAGATAAAAGCTTGTACAAAGACTTTCCAATCTGGAAGATAAGAAGTAATTATGTTCCACATTTTTATCACCCAATTTATATACTCTGCTAGGATTGAGATTTCTAAAAAACGATATGTACTTAATAAAAAATAACGATAAGATTAAAGAGCAGAAAAGCGAGACATTATGCTTATTTAGTACCAATAACCTAATTAGTATAAAAACATTTCTGACCTAAAATACCATTTCCAATTATAATTTGTTAAATATTATCTCCTTTTCCCTTATTTATATGCCCGCATTTGAATTTCAAATAATATAAGGATTAATGATATTTCCTCTTAAAGAAAAAAAGATGCTAGAAGATAGCATCTTTTTTTCAATTCAACTTACTATGTATTTATATTTTATTGTGAAAATACTCGTTTTTTTAATGAATATTAATGTTGAAAAAAATAAAAACTACATATTCTTTTGTTCTAAGTTCATACACTTCTATCGAATCGATACGGAATTTTCTGATTTTAAAACTAATATGAAATAAAGGAGAATAAAAAGAAAAATTATTATCAATCTATCAATTGAAAATAATACTTAGCAAGAGTTTATCATCTTAACTCCAAGTGTATTCGTTTTGCTTCAAAATAAAGAACTTGAATAAATTTTTTCGTATCAATACGAGCAGGTAATGTTGGTTCATTATTCAATTCTGTCATCTTTCTCCTTACGGTAGTAAAATCAAAAAATCTAGAAGCATAATTTTCGAACTTCGGGTTTAAAAAATCAGTAAGTCCAAGGGATGCTAAATGGTTTAATGATTGATAAATTGCTCTCCGAATCCGTTGTTTGGAAGCTTCTATGAACCTTTTTAATTCGGCATCTTCAGCTGAATCCCCAAGTTTTTTTTGAGCCAAATTCATAAAAATCTCTTTTAGTGAGGGAAAGCCTTGTTCCAACGTGTTATCTTGTTCATATTTATATAAATAATCTAGCATATCCATTAAATCTTTACTTCCACTTTCACTGGCTATTCCTAATTCAGACAAAAGAAAATGAATGGAATTTTGAAAGTGATTAAAAGTATTTAAATGTTTTTCACTACGGTATTTTTCTTGCGTACTTAAATTACTATCCAATTTTAGTACCATATTAAGCGATTCTTGAATGTTTTTTATCGATTTTTCCAAACGAATTCGTTCAATGACTTTCCGAACAACTGTTAATACTTCAATCCGGTTAATTGGCTTAATGATATAGTATTCAACACCAAGCGAATAAGCTTCAGCAATTAATTCTTTTGATTCTACTTGAGAGACCATGATGATTTTCCCTTTAAACGAAGGTTTTATTTGACGAATTGTTTTTATTCCATCTTGATTCGGCATTAACAAATCTATAAATAAAATGTCTATATTTTTAAGGATTACCATTTGTTGCTCTAAAGATAAACCATCCTCAGCTTCTCCTATAACCTCTCCAAGATCTTCATCCTCGATAATTTGAGCCAACATTGAGCGAACCGCTTTTTCATCATCTACTATATAAAAATACATAGAATCACCCTTTCGAAATTATATGATCAATCCCTAATCTAATTATAAAAATTGATCCTTTTCCTTCGGTTCTGTCCTCAAGCGTAACATCACCTTCAAGTTGTTCGACCATTTCTTTAACATACGATAATCCGATACCTGTCGATGGGTTGCCTAAATCATCATATTTAGAAGTAAACCCAGGCTCAAAAATTGAATCTTTATATTTTGAAGAAATACCAGGACCATTATCGCCTATTTGAAATTCAACAAAATGGTGGTCTTTATTAATGTCAATTGTGATGGTTCCCATACCTTGGATAGCTTCTACAGCGTTTGTAACGATATTATTTATAATAGATAAGATTGTGTAAATATGATAATGAGGATGCACACCATCAATTTTATACAAAAATTGGATGTCTTTCTCTAGCAAGCGTGCATATTTCGTATTTGCCCGTATAATGATATTTACTAGTTCATGTACAGACATATAATCTGTAAAACTTTCATCGGAAATTAGTTTTGAAAGTCCCGCAAAAATACGTTGGTTATCCTTTTTAACGTCATGGACCTCACCAGCAATTTGTAATGCCTGTTGCCTTAAATCCCCAAACTGAAAATCCATCTGTTTGTGCTCAAAAGAGTCTAAGGTTTTATATAAATCATAGGATTTTTTTGTTATATTCTCAGCATCTTGTAATGTTTTTTTTAAATGAACAGCATCTTCATATAAATTAGAGATGAGCATGAGCATGTGTTCATTTTGTTTCTTTATGTGTCTCTCCCTTGATTGCGCTTCATACAATTTCATCATATTGAAAAAGCTTAGAACTATAAAACTATGGGAACATGCGATAACAATGATCTCATTTATTGCCTCGGATGTGATTGATGTTTTTAATACGAAATATTGAATCATTAGTTCTACACAGTCTGACAGTATTTCAATCATGCAACCAATCAAACCAATCATTAGTGGTTGATGATTAAAACGTTTGATTTTTGCTAAATGAAAGAGATACGAATACGTAAAATAAAAGAAAAAACTAGGATAGTGAGTATGAAAAGCGGCTAGCCAATCCATATTTCCCTTTATAATGACATCCATTGAGATACGAAATACCACCACGACTATTGCTGTTAAAAAACCCGGTAAAAATGCTGGGATTCGTCGAAACAATAACAAAAAAAAGAAAAATGTTGGTGCACCAAAGCTCATTCTAAATGTTTCATTTAAAGGAAATGACTTTATTTCACCTACTAAGGGTACTGTAAGTATCATTAAAACGAGAATATAGATGTCTTTTTTTACTAAATTACTAAGATTCAAAATAATCACTTCTCACTTTCGCCTAACAGTCAGTATACAAACCTATTTGCATTAATACAATACTTACTCTATTTTTTTCAAAAACTGATAAATAAGATATAAACGAAAGCATTCTAGATTGTGAGTATTCATTACACCCTTCTACTTTAAAAAGATACTTTATAACTCAAAAATGTTCAGACACAATATAAGGTCTGAACACTTTTGGACTCGCTCTAACACCAAAATATCTGTGCTCCTTTTTAAAATATACTTAAATCCCATTCTTTTGCAATATGTTCTAACAACATAATTCCTGGTAAACTATTCCCATATTCATCAATGGCTGGTCCGTAAATACCAATACCACATCCATCTTGGAACGATAAATCCTTCCTAGATTTTGAGGGAACAAGTGTCATAATTCCGCCCGATACCCCACTCTTAGCTGGTAATCCAATGAAAGCAGCAAATTTTCCAGAAGCATTGTACATTCCACAAGTTAGCATTAAAGCTTTTGTTAACCTAGCTACTTCTTTAGGGAGCACTTGTTCTTTGCGAATAGGATGATATCCATCATGTGCTAGTATAAGCCCTATTAAGGCAATATCTTCTGTATTTATTTCAATCGAACATTGTTTTAGGTAAACCTCTAGTGTCTCCTCCACATCTGATTCTAGAAAACCATTCTCCTTTAAATAGTATGCTAATGCTCTATTACGATGAGCCGTTTCCCATTCTGATTGAAATACTATTTCATTAATAGCGGGACGCTTCTCTATCATTTTTTCAATTAATACGTATAGAGATTCTAATTTTTCTTGCACCGATGTCCCTGGCAAAAGTGAAGCTATCGTAATCGCTCCAGCATTGATCATAGGATTAAAAGGTTTTCCTGGTTTATGTATCTCTAAACGAATAATTGAATTAAAGGCATCTCCAGTTGGCTCTACGTCAACTCGTTCTAATACATAAGAAATACCGCGACTTAAACAAGCGGCTATAAAACCGATTACTTTTGATATACTTTGTAATGTGAAAGGTATCTCCCAATCTCCTGATTTTATCATTGTTCCATCTGGCTTTACTATACAAATACCTAACTGCGATACATTTATTTCCCCCAGAGCGGGAATATAACTGGCGCTTCGTCCCTTAGCTGCATACGCTCGATAATGAGCTACCCATTGATCTAAGCAAACTTTTTCTTGACCCTCAACTTGAACGCTAGAATCCTTTATCATTTAATCATATTCCCCCGTACTATTAACTTTATATAGAATGATTTTTTCTTTACTATAATCAATAATATTTGCACTAGAACCAAGAAAAATATTCAGACATATTGCAGTCTGAATATCCTTCTTATTACACACTTTTCTTTTTTGAAGTTTTCTCATAACTATCCCAACATTCAATATTTTCAAGCCCTTTAATGTTTTCTTTATAAAAAATAGGATCTTTACCAGCTTTTTTCTGGTTTATATAATCTTGTAACGCCGCAAATGCTACTTTTGAAAGTAAGGTAATAGCAATTAAATTAATAATAACCATAAAGCCCATAAATAAGTCCGCTAAATCCCATACAATTTGAATCTTTGCAACAGAACCAAATACAATCATAGCCAACACACTTATTCTGTATATCATTAACCACACTTTACTTGTATGTAAGAAGCGAATATTTGTTTCACCATAATAATAGTTGCCAATTAACGCACCAAATCCAAATAAAAAAACAAAGATAGCAAGACAACCCGATGCCCAAGGACCTATGTGTTCACTTAATGCTGCTTGTGTAAGTGCAATACCATTTAACCCCGGTTGTTTATATGCATCAGACAGCAAAATAATAAAGGCAGTGCTAGTACAAATGATCAGTGTATCCGTTAATACACCAAATGCTTGAATCAGTCCTTGTTTCACCGGATGACTTGTTGTTGCTGTTGCGGCAACGTTTGGTGCACTTCCCATACCAGCTTCATTTGAAAATAAACCACGTTTAACTCCATTCATAAGTGCTGCACCAATTGAACCGCCTGCTATTTGTTTAAAACCAAATGCGTTTTGAACAATAAGAGAAAGAACTTCCGGCATTTTTGATATGTTGGTAACTACAACAAATAATGCAACTCCAATGTATAATACCGCTAAAAATACCACCTTGTATTCAGCCATTTTTGCAATACGTTGTACACCACCAAAAATAATCGCAGCGAAAGCAATGGCCATGATTATCCCAACTGTTAGACGATCTGTACCAAATGAGTTTTGAAAAGCAATTGTAACTGTATTTGATTGTACTGAATTGAATACAAGACCAAAAGTAATTGTGATTAAAATAGAGAATAATACTCCCATCCAACGTTTATTCAACCCTTTTTCCATATAATAGGATGGACCACCGCGGAAACCAGTTTTATCTTTTACTTTATATATCTGTGCTAATGTGCTTTCGACAAAACTGGAGGCCGAGCTAATAATAGAAATAATCCACATCCAAAATACAGCTCCAGGACCACCTAATGCAATTGCAATCGCAATTCCTGTGATATTCCCTGTTCCAACGCGGGCTGCCATACCAATACAAAACGCTTGAAAAGGAGAGATTTGATCTTTAGAACCACTTTTCCCCTCCATTAATACACGGACCATCTCTTTTAACATTCGAAACTGTACAAAATTCAATTTAAATGTAAAATAAATTCCGCAAATAACAAGCATAATAATTAACAATTTAGACCATAAAAAATCATTTGTTGATCCGACTAACTCTACAAAAAATCTTTCCATATTATCACTCCATACCAAAAATTTATCTATCATAATCTATATAAAATCACCTATATTCCTTGGCATAAATACCTCATTCATATTCAAATACAACAAGGATAAAAATTTTCTATATGAATAGAATTGGCCTGTTTAAACAAACATCGCAACACGCAACTACAAAACTGAATTTTCTAAAAACTCACCATTTATACACACGATGCTCTATCCCCTTCTGCAAAACCAATATTCTTATCCACTAATGTTGTTGTACTATTATGTTTGTTTCGTTTACCGGTGATTTATATTTAAATCATAATAATCAATAGTGATTAACTGGTTTTTTGTTAATTTTCTTAAGAACATGGAAATATCTCCTTTCTTACTACTAATCTCAAAAATAAGCTAGGTAAAAATTTCACGAAAAACCTATAAAGCGCTTTCAATCTTTAACTAAGAGAAGCTTGTCTTTAATTTATAATTAAAAGTACAGAATGTTACGAAAAAGTACAGATTTTTATAAAAACAAAAAAATATTTTAAGATTTTTCATCTAAAAAAACAGTGAGATTTTGTGAATTTTATACAGTATCCAAACGTCGCAGATTTTGTTCTACCTATCCTTTGACAAGCCTCTATTTTCTTCATAAAAACATGCATACTTTTTCTCTTTTAGAAGTTCATATAAAGTATTTGAAATCAAGAATCAATAGAATATTATAAGAATATTAAAAAAATAGAGCATTTAATTTATTTATGGTATCATACAAAAAACATTTGTTTTCTCAATTAATCCCCCTAGTTGGATTCGTCTATATTGCACATATTTACAACATGAAAGACACTAAGAAAAAAAGGATTTTGTTGAAAGGATGAAACATTACAAAACTCTTATTTAGGACCTTATGACATCCTCTTTTCTAGCAATATCGAGTTATCCCAAAAAACGTATATTTACTAACATAGATTACAGGTGGTGTATTGTGAAAGAAATAGTATTCGTTCAAAATAAAAAAAGACTCCTTATGAAATTCAAATTTTTAAAAAAGGATTTAGTGCTTACCATTTCACTGATACTAGCAATTGTAAGCTGCTTAATACATTCGCCAAAGATCGAATATATTAACTTTGAAGTGTTAATTAGCTTATTTAATCTAATGGTGGCCATTAAGGCCTTGGAACAGCTAAAGATATTAGACAAACTTGCCGTTGCGATTTTAAATAAATGCAATAACAGCAGGTCAATATCTATTATTCTAATTTTGTTATGCTTTATTTGCTCCATGTTTGTAACAAATGATGTCGCTCTCCTCACTTTTGTGCCAATAACACTTGTCATTAGTAAAAAAACACAAATGAACATGATGGATACAATCATCCTGCAAACAATTGCGGCAAACATCGGCAGTAGCTTGATGCCTATGGGAAACCCACAAAATTTATACTTATATTCTTACTATGGAATTAAGCTCATCCCATTTTTAGGTTCAATCCTGCTTTTAGCTGTACTTGGAATCAGTTTGTTATTTATATTTACTCAAAAACTTCAAAAAACAGATTTAAAAATAGAACTACCTGTTATTACCGTGAAGAATCGAAAAAAAGCTACCATCTGGATTTTGATACTTATCACTATCATTGCATCTATTTTTGGTGTCATTAGTTATTACATTGCGCTAATAGTTACATTGATGGCAGCATTTACGTTAGATAGAAACTTACTATTTAAGATCGATTACTTTCTTCTAATAACCTTTGTCTGTTTTTTTATTTTTATCGGAAACATTTCCCATTCCGATGCGCTGGAGACATTTGCTCGCGCTAATTTAAAAGGAGATACTTCAGTCTTCTTTAGTTCCATATTTTTGAGTCAATTGATTAGCAATTTTCCTACTTCAATTCTTCTATCAAACTTTACTTCTGATTGGAAAGCTTTATTACTCGGAGTAAATATTGGAGGGCTTGGAACAATTATCGCATCTTTAGCTAGTATAATTTCCTATAAACTATTCACTCAAGCCAATGGTAAAGAGAGTAAGGCGTATTTAATTAAATTTAGCATTTACAACTTTTCATTTTTAATCATACTTACATGTATACAATACTTTATCTTTAAATTTCTAAAAATTTTTTGAAAAATTGATTCCTTTAGAAAAACCCAAATATCTCAGCCTTAAATTGAGAAATTTGGGTTTTAATATAGGTATGTTTAAAGAGATACAATAAAAATACTATATACATAATAATCACTCATTATATATGTCGCTCTTTTAATCGGCCAATGTATAAACCAATCCTTTTACTTAACCATCTCTCATGATTGGTTTGATTGTTTCTAGATACTTAATCCCTCTTTATACTCATTTCAAGCGGTAATCCATTCCGATAGAAATTACAAATGACAAAATTTATCCGTTTTTCCTACTTGCTAAATTCAGCAAGTAAAATGTTTTTAAAAACTTCTGGGTTATTAAGGTTTAAACTGTTCGAATTGATAGCGAGTGTATGTTTACCTCCAAGTGTTCCACCAGCAAAAGTGGAAAACCCTGGAACGGCCCCCCTGTGTCCCCATACCGAGACACCGTTCGGAAGCTTAATTTCAAGTATTCCAAGACCATATCCGGTTCCCTCTCTATTTGTAGGAACTGTAGTAAGCATTTGTTTTAACTGCTGTTCCTTCAGTAATTTGCCACCTAGTAAGCAAGAGAAGAATTTGTTTAAGTCGTCAGCAGTAGAAATCACATCTCCATCCGAGCTACCTGGGTTAATATAAGTAACATCTTTTAGCTCACTCGCTCCGTCTAGTTGCAAATAGCCACGGGCATGCTTGGTGCCTGGAATCACGCTTGAATTACCAGGTAAAAATGTATTTGACAAATCAAGCGGTTCAATAATCCGATTTTCAACCTCTTCCGCATAGCTGTTTCCTGTTACTTTTTCAATAAGGATTCCTAGTATTACATATCCTGTATTTGAATAAGACCAACCCTTTCCTGGGGCAAAGTCTGGGGGAAGTGAAATCCCCATCTTTACAAATTCTTCAGCCGTATACGATTTTTTTATATCCGTAATATCAAAGTCTTTTGAATTTATATAGTCAGCAATACCACTTGTATGATTCAATATTTGCCGGATCGTAATCTGGTTACCATCATATCCATTTCCTTGAATAACACCAGGTAACCATTTTTCAATGGAGTCGTCTAGATTCAAACGGTTCTCTCCAGATAATTGAAGTAGAACTGTTGCAATGAACGTTTTCGTCACACTGCCAATGCGAAAGCGAA
>Ga0102589_1005302_pt1 | contig 11404 bp, 10 predicted proteins | sample AraplaMF_Col_mLB_FD_76858 | JGI IMG/M metagenome (GOLD analysis project Ga0102589, IMG submission 76858) | Arabidopsis root microbial communities from the University of North Carolina, USA - plate scrape MF_Col_mLB | ecosystem: Host-associated > Plants > Roots > Endosphere | place: USA... | reverse complement strand
TCACGTACCATTTCTTTAATCATTTGTTTTTCGCGAGTTAGAGTAAATTCCATTCCGCTACACACCCCTTATCGAATATTGAGTTTCGACAGCGTGCGAGTTTCTACTACAAACATTACTACTTAAAGACAAGAATATTAGTTAGATAATTGTTATAATTCTGTCATAACCTAATTTTAAAACAGATTCTGTACTAATGCACAAAAAAATTCCTACATTGTTCTACAACAACATAGGAGTTTTCTTGTCGAATTATGTAATTTAATGTTTAATAATCTCTACCTTTTCCCGAATCTGAAATCTCTACTAAAGATTCAGGGTATGGTTCAAAATATGTTTGTCTTAATAAATACTTTTCATCAAATCGAAGAGCCCACGATTTTAAAATTGCAAGTAAGCTACTGAGCGGGACTTTCTTTTCTATATACTTTTGTATCAAATCTAAAAAATGATCTTTTTCTTGTTTTTTCAGCTTAGTTTTAAAATATCCAAAAATATGCTCACATACATTTACATTCGATGTATAGCGGGGTGTGCGCATAAATAATTCATATAAAGTCTTCTCATAGTTTTCAAATACCACTTCAATCGTTTCATTTTTTTGATTTGCAATAATACGCCCTAATTCCTTTTGTTTTACCTGATTATATGCCATAAATAAATATTTATTGTCCGACTGAAACGATACAAGGTCTTTCATATTTTTATTATGTTTAATCCCTTTGTAATATGCGATTGTAAATAACCTTGTAAAGAAATGTTCTCTAATAATAAAATTCGACAATCTACCTTCTTCTTCAATTGGAAGATGCGAAAATTTTTTTATTACTGCTCCGCCAAATAATCCAGATCCCTTTCCTTTTGCTGGCGCTTTTTCAAAACCAGAATAAATTTTCACATCACGTGTACCACAACTTGGCGAACGATTCTTTAAAATAAAACCATCCACATCGGATATCGTTTGTAAAAAGTCATTTGAAAACTGCTCCATTTTTTTAGTTACATCTTCACGCGTCGACGGTTGCACAAGTCTATTTACGCCATTTTCTTCTACTATTCGTATCGTTTCGCGAGGAATGCCTAAACCAATTTCTACTTCTGGACAAACCGGGATAAACGTAACAAATGGCTGTAAATTTCGTATTGTTAAATCTGGAATCATCTCTGCATTATAACGACAAGCATCAAATTCTAAACATTTACTTACAACAATTTTCGGTTTAGCAAATTGGCGCATCATATTACCTCCGTGGTGTTAATCCGTACAATATAAATTGAATCGTATTTTCAATTTCCACTTCATCATCCCATTTTTCTTCAGGCAATAATAAAAATCGTGTTAATAATAAACCTAATACAGCTGATAAAGTAAGTCGTAATATGGAAGATGGTGGCATCTCAATAATTTCACCTTTTTCTTGAAACTTTACAATCAACTTTTTAAAATGTGAAAGTAACTCTGTTTCTACTAAATGTTGTATTTCATTTTTCAGTTCTGGTTGAAATGGCACTTCTTGAATCAATATTTTTATCATTGGAAAATGCTTTTTTGCAAATTCAAATCTATTATGAATAACAACTCTTAGAAGCCCTTCATATGATTCATACTCTGATTTAAATATTTCCTTTGCGAAGGCTTGTAAGAAAAATGGTGCAGCAAACTTTGTTAATGTCGGCATGACGACTGCTAACAATAAATCTTTTTTCGTTTTATAGTAGCGGAAGATTGTTCCTTCCGCTACACCAGCCCGCTTTGCAATTTCACTTGTTGAAGTTGAAGCATACCCCTTTTCACCAAACATATCAACAGCTGCCTCTAATATACGCATTTGACGTTCATTTCGTTTATCCGTATTTGTTGCGGCAATTAATTCTTCCAGCCAATCCTTCTTCATCTATAATGCCCCTTTGTATCACCATTATATTTTTCGATGTTTCTTTAATGCAAATACATTCCCTACTGCAAATAATAGAGAAAAAAGTAGTAATACAGTTAAATCTAATGCAATCTCTGTAAATCCTTGATTTCGAATCATCACTTGTCTCATTGCGTCAGCGCCATATGTGAGCGGAAATAATTTCCCTAACATTTGGAGCCACTTATTCATAGATTCAATTGGAAACAAACCAGAAAAGAAAATTTGTGGCACAATGACAAGCGGTATAAACTGGATCATTTGAAATTCATTATTTGCGTATGCGGATAAAAGCGTCCCTAAAGTTAAAGCGGTTAAAGAAAGCATACATGTAATAAGTAGCGTTAGCCAAATGGAGCCAGCTACATACAAGTCTAAAATATAAACTGAAAAACTTACGATAATAATGGATTGTATGAATGCAAAGATTCCAAAACCAATAATATATCCTACAACTATTTCCCATCTTCTTACCGGCGTCGATAGTAACCTTTCTAAAGTACCACTTAAACGTTCTCTTACAAAAGACACCCCTGATAAAATGAATACAAAGAAAAATGTAAAGAAACCAATTAATACGGGACCAAGCCCATCAAACATTGTAAAGTCTTTAGAGCCATGTAAATAATTCACTTCAGGTTTCATAATCGATACGTCGTTCTTCTCTGTACTTTTTTGTAATATGTGGAGCACAGCACGATTTTTTGACGAATCACTACCCTCTAATACAATTTTCATTTTTCCATTTTCTAAACGAATTACTGCATCTACCTTTTGATTTTCTAACTCAGACATTGCCTTTTCTTTACTATATTCATAAATTGATGCTTCCTGATTTTTCATCACTTTTACAATTGGAGCGGGCATATCAACAATAGCAATATGCGGTACATAGTCTTTTTGTGTAAACACTAGCGACAATAACCAAAGTAATAACATAGGTGCTCCAAACATCATGGCTAACGAACGCTTATCTCGAAAAAATTGGCGAATAATACGAATGATTACACCAGTAACTCTCATGATGGGGCCACCTCTTCCATCAAAAAGACATCTTCAATCCGTCCTGATGATACCCGCTTTTTCAATCCTTCAGGTGTTCCAGTCGCAACTAGCTTTCCTTCTCTAATCAATCCTAGACGCTCACAAAACTCAGCTTCATCCATAATGTGTGTCGTTACAATTATAGTTGTGCCTTTCTTTTTCAAATCATAAAATTTTTCCCAGATCGTTTTTCTAAGAAGTGGATCTATCCCAACTGTTGGCTCATCTAAAATTAATATTTCAGGTTCATGAAGGAGTGCTATCGCTAATGATAAGCGCTTCTTCATCCCGCCTGAAAAATGCTGTACTTGCTTTCTCATATGTTGTGATAATTGTACTAGGTCAAAAACCTCTTCAATTCTTTCCTTTTTATGTTTTCCCTTTACTCCATACATCGTTGCCATAAAATCTGCATTTTCATATGCTGATAGTTCTTCATATAATGCATCAGCCTGAGCCATATAACCAATTCTTTTCATTTCATTTAAATTAGGCATGTTCGTGTTGTAAACAAGCACTTCACCTTCCGTTGCCTCATTAATACCTGCAATCAATTTTATAAGAGTCGTTTTCCCTGAACCTGAAGGCCCAACTAAACCAAATATTTCTGCTTTTTCAACTTGCAATGAAAGATTGTGTAAAACTTCTTTTTTCCCAAAGCTTTTTGATACAGTCCGTAAAACAATGGCAGGTTGCTGCACGTATTCTTCCCCCTTTTTAAAAATGAGTGAGTACTCACTTTTATTTTACTCTTGGGTAATTATATGTCAAACCTCATTGATTAGTATGTATTTTTCATCAATAATTTTAAACAATGAAACAGAGTCGACATTAGAATATCATTTCTTAAAGTCGACTCTGTTTCATTTAAATTATATATTTCATTTTACGTTTTTAAGTTCATATATTTCCTAATTCTAGCAACATCTAAAGAATATTCGATAACTAATTGCTGTAACGGTAAAATAACTGTGTCAGGATATAAATGTGCATATTGTAATGTTTCTGCGTATTTTTCTAACCTTTTTTCTAAATACTTTATAATTTGATCTGGATGACTTACTAATAAACATTTGCAATAATAATGTATTTGTTCCTCAATCGCCGTATACTCTTCAATTTCATATTCTTTATGCATGTGTACACCCCTTTAAGTTTTTTACATGAATTACTTATCACACTTTTTACTCGATTAATTTTTAAGTTTTTTGATTATTTACACTATAACAAACTCTTCGGGTCAAAATTTGTTACTTTATGTAACGTAGAAAATTTTTAACAAAATTGTAATGTTAACTAGTATAAATTGCATACGGCCTATTTCTTTTTTCTATACAAAAATCGTACAGTTCAATTTAACTGCACGACTACAAGTTCTGGCCTATTAAAAATTCTTTGCAGAATGATACTATTGCCTAATCCTCTACTCACTACCATAGACGTATTTTGTTTTTCATATAAACCGGCTGTATATGTAGGGAATATACCTTGATTCGGAGCAACTAATCCTCCGATAAATGGTAACCTAAATTGTCCACCATGAGCGTGTCCTGATAAAACTATTTCTATTTGCTCATCAGCATACTCTGTTAAAAATTCAGGCCTATGGGATAGTAATACATTATATGTATCCGGCTGCATTTCAAATTTCGCTTTTATAATTTCATCTTTTACAACATTTCCTTCATCACGGTTTCCAGTAACAAATTCCGGATCATCAATACCAAGTAAATTTATTTTTTGTTCCCATTTTTGAATACTTACATGTTCATTTCTTAAAATAGTAACATGATGTTTCTTTAATTCTTTCTCTAAATCATTATATTTTCCTGACCATTTTTCATGGTTTCCTGTCACAAAATAGACAGGATACTTCTTTACAAGTTCTCGGATTAGTTCCATACTAACTTCCGGATCGTATGATTTACTGTCAATTAGATCACCCGTAATAGCAATAATATCTGGATTTATGATTTTTACTTTTTGAATTAAAGTTTCTTGACTGTCGCCAAATTTTTTATTATGTAAATCTGAAATTTGTAGAATTTTAAAACCTTTAAAAGAAGAGGGGATTTTATTAGATGTTATTTTAACCTCAGTTATACTAATTAAATTGTTCTGTACATATAAAAAGATACTAAAACTTACTAAAATACCAATAACTAATATGATTCTTTTAGTCTTCTTTTTCATTTTTCCTCCTAAAATCTTGATCAGTACTACAATGCTCAATAAACATTCCGCGCCCTTCGAATTCAGAATAACTGAAACTTTTTAAGTGATTTGAAGTATTTTTCATAGTATTTCTCTAATAAACACTTACTGCTATTTTCCAATCTCATTCGTATTAACTGCTATAAAGTGTAGCTTTAATATCCTAGGTGACCTGCATAATTGTATGATATCATGCTCATTTTCTAGTGGACTTATAACAAATCACTGGAAGCTCTTCATCATATTATCATTTATCTTACTTAGTTTAATAACGATATAATGATAATTCCTATAGTTTTTTATAAAAAAATTGTGTATTTTTCTCGAAGTATATAATATATTTGCTTACAAATATATTATTACCACTATGATTTTAATTTGTTTAAAACGTACATAGAGAGAATTGAAACACTAAATTACCTTATGAAAAGTCATTATTATGTTATTAGTCGGAAAATTGAAAAAATAAGTGTAGATAGATATCATTGTGAATGAATATATAATTAATTTTAATTCCCTGACATAATTTCACATAATTCTTAAACTAGTTTTTTGCGTGCATTATGAAATAAAATATTGCGCAATGTCAGTTTTTAAAAGATTATATATCAAAACTTTAAGAGAGGAAGAAAAACTATGAAGATGAAAAGAAAAATCATGATGACAACAGCACTTGCAGCTACATTAGCTACAGGTGCACTACCAACTACATCAGTGTTTGCTGCAGAAAAAGAGGCTCCTATCCAACAAAAAGAGGCTCAAATGGGTATTCAACCATTAGCACAAAATAATTTAGAAACAGCTGTTAATGCTGCCTTAAATGGTCCAGAAATCAAAAAAATAAAAGTATTTGAGCATGAATTTAACGTAAAAGAAATAGAAGTAGTAAATCTAGGTGGAGGAAAAAAATATGTTAAGGGACAAATTTCTCATCATTTAAGTTTCCGTCCAGATGATCAATTTTATTATGAGTTTACTGTGCAAGATGGAAAAGTAGTAGATAAGCCTGTATTTAATATTGATAGAGGTGGTTGGACACCATTTGCTGCTCCACTTTTATCAATTCTTGCTGCGTATAATGGAATTCCAGTTAATCCAAATGATTTAAATACACTTGGGCAGCAGATTGGTAAAGTTATAGATGGAAGCTGGGAACATGCAGCCCAATCTATTGCAACTGTAGTTAGTCTAAGTTTTAATGAATAGTATGTTTTAATTTTTATTAGCATTGTAGGGACCACTTTTCCTGAATAGCCTTGTTATAAGAAATGCCTGAAACAGCTATAAATAGATTTTTACCGCTCACTCACATTATCTTAATTTGTTAAACACCTTATCATTCATAATATGTCACAAAATAGAAGTCTTTTTAAGGCTTCTGTTTTGTTTGTATACAATACAGCAAAAAGCTTATTTTTCACCTTTTTATGCTACTATTCTTTAAGAATCGGTTTGGCTATTAGATACAATTCATTACAGTAAATTTATAATATCTCAAGTTAGCTCATTACCCCTTTTTCAATTACAAAAATTCATTACATTAGGAATAGAAAACAATAAATATAGTCAAAAACCATCTTATTATAGCTATTATGTAAAGGTCAGGAGAGATAAAATGAACAAAATAAAAAATTCCTTTAAAATTAGCATTCTCACTTGTTTTACACTAGCAAGTTTAGGTACACCATCAACTATTTTAGCTGATAGTCATCCAGGTTATTCCTATGAACCCAATCTAGGTTATCAAAACCCATCGTGGATGTCAGAAGTAGCAGATTCAACAAAATTAAGTGAAATATCTATTCCGGGAACTCATGGCACAATGGCTTTACATGGTGCAAGTTTTCTTGATGAAAATTTGACAAGAAATCAAACTATGAGTTTACCCCAACAATTAAATTCTGGAATTCGATATGTAGATATGCGCGTTAAACGTGTAAAAGATTCTTTTGCAATGTACCATGGCATTGTAAATCAAAAAGCAGTGTTTGAAGATGTATTAAAAGATGCAATTCAATTTTTAAAAGATTATCCGACTGAAACAATTTTAATGCGCTTAAAAGAAGAAACTACACCTGAAAGTGGATCTCCATCATTTGAGGAAATATTTTTAAAATATAAAAACGTTAATGCTTCATATTTTTGGGATCCTAATTCCGTACCAGCTATAGACAGAAACAACCCTACTTTAGGAGATATCCGAGGTAAAATTGTAGTCTTACAAAACTTTGCATCCTCTCAATTATACGGTATTGATTACGATAGTTTGAATATACAAGATAAATTTGAAATTGGAAGCGGACCAGACGAAATATATAAAAAATGGAATGCGATAAAAACTCATCTACAAAGTGCAAATACTAACTTTAATAATGGAAAAATATATCTTAACCATTTTAGTGGTACGGGTGGCGCAGCCGCATTTTTAAATAATGTATATCCTTGGTTTGTTGCAAGCGGAAAAGAGAATAGAAATACTGATAGTAGCCCTAAGTTGATTCAAACGAATTACACTAATGCGTGGAGTGATTTCCCCCGCGATAGAAATGGGCAAGTATATTATGGTGGGATGAATACACTTGGGACCGAACTCTTACAACAAGGTAGAGTTAGACATTCTGGTATTATCGCAGCTGATTTTCCTGGGCCAGGTTTAATTGATAGTATCATTAAATTAAATGGTGTACATTCGAATGAAAAAGAGATATTAATTTCGCAAATCCCATCCGAATCTAGTCCTTTATCTGGACAACAAAATCGTTCTAGTCAAAACTTTAAAATTGATAATTTACCTGTAGGAACTAAAGAATTAAAATGGGTTATTGAGCCTTCAGAGAAAGATCATCCTTCTACTATCTCTTTCCATGTAATGATTGATGTTTCCTTAGCTACCGATTCTATTCGTTGGAAAAATATTTCACATGAATCTAGGACTGAGGCTTACTCAAATACTAAATATTATATCGCAAGTCCAATTGGTGCCACTAGCAAATTCACTTTGAAAATATACGCTATTACAAATTAGAAAATAAAAGAATCCCATTAGAGTTCCTTTTTGATGGAATACCATTGGGATTCTTTTCTGATTTCATTTTGTAAACATTAGGATGGTGATTAAATTTATTAACATATTATTTAAACCATTCAGGAATTTATATTTGGAACGCCCCTTTACTTTCAAAGAAAAACCCAAAAATGTTAACTACATTTTCCCCTTATCATTTATTCAAAACTGGCTTCCAAAGCGATAGGGCAAAAATCCAATTTGTGTCACCATTGCCTTGATAATCTTGAACTGCTTCATACACTTTTCCCTCATGTACTACTCTATCACCTTTTATATATGCTTTTCTTGCATCCCATTTTTCATATGTGGAATCCTCTGACTTTGTTGTTACATTCAAAATATCACTTCTACTAGATTCATTTCCAGCTAAATCAACCGCCGTCACTACATATTTATACGATGTATTAGCCTTCAATTCTTTATCCATAAAGGATGTGTTATCCGTTGTCCCAATTTTATTCATAACTCCAGCGCTTTCTCTATATACAATATAATGGTCTACGCCTACATTATCTTCAGACGGACTCCACATCAAGTCAACAGTTGTTGCTGTTGTACTCATACTATGTAATCCTTTCGGTTGAGTCGGAGCTTCTATATCTGGGATTTCACTTGTTGTCTTAACCTTTAGTTCTTCACTTTCTTTTGATATGTTTCCAGCAGAGTCTAACGCCTTTATTGTATAGGTATATTCCGTGTTTGCTTTTAGTTTTTTATCAATAAATGTTGTACCTGGTACCGTATCAATTACTTTCCCATTGCGTAACACTTGATATTCCTTTACACCTATATTATCCGTAGAAGCCTTCCATGTTAGTGCAACACTATTTGCAGTAACTTTAGACGCATTTAATCCAGTTGGTTGACTTGGAGCTACTGTATCGGGAGTTTCATTATTTACTAGATTTACATCAATTACATTATAAAACGCATTCGATGTATCTGCTACATCCCATACAGCTAAAATAACATGATAACCATTTCGATCAGTTGGTACATTAATTGTATGTGTTAAATTATTTGATGCGGCAGAACCATCATGTTTCACTGTTCCAATTGGTTCTAATTCAGCACGTGTTAATGGTTTATTAGGATCCCATCCCTTTTTTGTAATGTAGTAATGCCATTTACTTGTAAGATGTGCAGCTGTATATTTCCATGTAAATGTATTTGCTCCACCCTTAATCGTATTTTTGAACCAGCGATTTGATGTTTGTTGGTCAAGAATCCCTCCAAACAGTCCTCCTGCCGAAGCGATTTTTCCATCAATCGGTCCACCATCTGGGAATCCTTTAGGTGCTTCTAGGCTTTGAGGTTCGTACATTATATTTCCACAATTTAAATTCAATGCTCCATAATTCTGACTACATAAGGCAGCACGACTGCTTGGCTTTTCAACAAATCCATGTGCATACGCACTTTGAGGTATCATTGTAATAGCCGTCACTCCTGCAGCTAAAATACAGGCACCAATTCCTTTTTTACTTTTTCTTAATCCTTCAAATTTAGATGTTAATTTTAAATTCATTCTTGTCCCCCCAATATATTATTGTTATCGCTAATATAATAGCAATATAGAGATAAACGAACAAATTGCTATTAAATATACTAATATCTCTCATACATTGGTACGTTTATTATTATTTTTAATCTCATATAAAAATAAAATAAATACAATAAGTCTATTTTGTAACATTATGTATTAATAGAGGGATGAAAACCTCAATTAATTTCACAAAAAATTCAAATATTAATTTAAAGAATTATATATTTAACCTTATGTAGAAAAAATTCACTTTTAAAGAAAAAAAGTCTGGAAGAAACTGATAATATCAGTTTCTTTCAGACTTTACATTTCTATTATATAACTTGCAAATAAGTCATTTCTAAAGCTAAATTCACACATATTTTCTAAACCTTAAAAAACACAATAAATAATCTACTTATATTCACATGGTGAATGCACACAAACCCTTTAATCTTAGACATTTACTCCTATAACCACATAACTAATGTAATTTATATATTGATTACCTTCAGGATGTTCAAACTCATATATTAAAATTACCAGGCAGAATGAACTACCCATCACTTAGCAAAACATAAAGTGGGAGCTTCTCAGTTACACGACGAAAGTAACCTTTCGTTTCCCTGATCATTTATCCAACTTAACTTTATAGTCCTTTTTAATAGTCATCTCCTACCCTGTTAATCCTTATTTTAAACAACTCATCAAGAGATTGATTATGTAAGATAAGAAAAAAAGAATTAAAAATCCAATTTCCCCCTATAACATTCTACCAATTTATTGCATTATTTTTACCTAATAAGGTACAGAAACAAAGAAAAAACTTCAGTATGCTTGAGGTTTATTAATAAATACTAACGTTTTTAGGGTGAAACGTTTAAAGGGTACATTACTAAATTTTTATTAAATGTTCCTGTACCTAGTATTTAAATTAACTTATGTCAAAATATTTTACAATACAAGTATGAAACGTTACATATTTCTATATTTAATGATACATTTCTTCAACTTACTCCCCTAATCTTTATGCTAAATATAGAAAATTAAGCTCGTTTAGATTTAATTTTAGAATTCTCATAATAGCAAATGAAGAGATTAGGCACATAACTTTCACAAATTAATAGTTTATCTATTTTTTCAACCATGAAAAATTTATTACCACTTTAATATTTACTCTAAAACTAAAACATATCTATAGCCACAACTACTTAATAATCTTTTAAAAGAGTCGATAGTTTTATATTTTTTATTTTTTTATTGTACATTTGTACATTTGATGTTAGGATTATGCCTATTAAAATTGAATCCTAACGATTCTTTTTTATACCTTTTATATTTTTATTATCAAATAAAAATATAGATTCTAAAACAAGATCAAAATCAGAACAAAAATGTCGTTATTTGATAATGATGTCTTGAAACACCTTTAGAATGGAATGATATATGCAACAACGTGTTAAGGGGTTACAGGGGGAACAAAAATGAGAGATTTTTTTGATGATAAGTATAAAAATATTGAATTAAAAAGGAGGTTAATCAATTTAATAAGTGAAATTAGCGAATTCAAAGGAAAATTAGCTGCTTATCAGGAACAAAACCCTGACATATTTAATAGTTTAGAAAAAACTATACCAC
>Ga0102589_1005300_pt1 | contig 11407 bp, 7 predicted proteins | sample AraplaMF_Col_mLB_FD_76858 | JGI IMG/M metagenome (GOLD analysis project Ga0102589, IMG submission 76858) | Arabidopsis root microbial communities from the University of North Carolina, USA - plate scrape MF_Col_mLB | ecosystem: Host-associated > Plants > Roots > Endosphere | place: USA... | reverse complement strand
GCAACCTGGAGCTGCCGGCCGGCCGCATCGAGTCGCAGCAGCGCGAATTCAGCGTGACCTCGCAGACCGACCTGGTCAGGCCCGCGCAGTTCCGCGAGATCGTCATCAAGAACGTCAACGGCTTTTCCGTCAAGGTGCGCGACGTCGCGCGCGTGGAGGAGGGCGCGGCCGACGAACGCACGGCGGTCAGGCTCAACGGCCGCTCGGCGGTGGCGGTCGGCGTCATCCGCCAGGCTACGGCCAACCCGCTGGACCTGTCCAAGGGCGTGCGGGAGGTCTTTCCCAAGCTCAAGGCGGACCTGCCGGCCGACATGCTGATCGACGTCGCCAACGACAACTCGGTGTTCATCGACCGCTCGGTCAACAATGTGTACCACACCATCGCCGAGGCCATCGTGCTGGTGGCCCTGGTGATTTTTGTGTTCCTGCGCACGCTGCGCGCCTCCATCATCCCCATCGTCACCATTCCGGTGAGCCTGATAGGCACCTTCGCCATGATGGCCCTGGCGGGCTTCACCATCAACACGCTGACCCTGCTGGCGCTGGTGCTGGCCATCGGCCTGGTGGTGGACGACGCCATCGTGATGCTGGAGAACATCTTCCGCCACATCGAGGAGGGCATGGACCCGTTCTCGGCCGGCATCAAGGGCGCGCGCGAGATCGGTTTTGCGGTGGTCACCATGACGGCCACGCTGGTGGCCGTGTACGCGCCGCTGGCCTTCACGCCGGGCCGCACCGGCCGCCTTTTTGTAGAGTTCGCGCTGGCGCTGGCCGGCGCGGTGGTGGTGTCGGGCTTTGTCGCGCTCACGTTGACGCCCATGATGTGCACCCAGCTGCTCAAGCACAACCCCAAGCCCAACCGTTTTGACCGCTACATGGAGCGGGCCCTGACCGCGATTTCCGACCGTTACGGCGCGGTGCTGCGCTGGGTGGTCACCACGCGCTATGTGCCGGAGGTGGAAGAGGGCAGCCGGCCCTCGCTGGCCCAGCGGCTCAAGGGCATGGCGTTGCAGGCGCGCTGGATCGTCATCGGCGTGATGCTGCTCAGCGCACTGGCCATCGCGCTGGTGTTCCCGAGCATGAAGCAGGAGCTTTCGCCGATCGAGGACCGCGGCGTGATCCTGGCCAACGTCAATGCGCCGGACGGCGCGACGCTGGACTACACCAACCGCTATGCGAAGGCGCTCGAGAAGATGGGCGAGCCCTTCCCCGAGTTCGACCGGATTTTCGCCAACGTCGGCAACCCCACGGTGGCCCAGGCCAGCGTGGTCTACCGCACGGTCGACTGGGACAAGCGCTCGCGCTCCACCCTGGACATGGCGCGCGAGCTGCAGCCCAAATTCAACGCACTGCCGGGGGTTACCGCCTTTCCGATCACGCCGCCTTCGCTGGGCCAGGGCTTTCGCGAACGGCCGCTCAATTTTGTGATCCAGACCTCCGACAGCTACCAGAACCTGAACACCGTGGTGCGCCAGATGCTGGACGAGATCGCCAAAAACCCCGGCATCGTCTCGCCCGACGTGGACCTGCGGCTGAACAAGCCCGAGCTGCGCATCGAGGTCGAGCGCGACAAGGCGGCCGACCTGGGCGTGAGCGTGCAGGTGGTCGCCAAGGCTATCGAGACCCTGCTGGGCGGGCGTAATGTGACGCGTTACAAGCGCGATGCCGAGCAGTACGACGTGATCGTGCAGACCGAGGCCAGCGGGCGCATCACGCCCGAGAACATAGACCGCATTTACGTGCGCGGCCGCAACGACGCCATGATCCCGCTGTCGGCGCTGGTCAAGGTGCGTGAAAGCGTCTCGCCGCGGGAGCTCAACCACTTCGGCCAGCGCCGCTCGGTCTCCATCACGGCCAGCCTGGCCAGCGACTATTCGCTGGGCGAGGCGCTCAAGTTCATGGACCAGACCGCCGCCAAGGTGCTCAAGACCGGCTACAGCACCGACCTCAACGGCACCTCGCGCGAATTCCGGAGCTCCCAGGGCGCGCTGGCCATCGTCTTTGTGCTCGCGCTGCTGTTTATTTTCCTGGTGCTGTCGGCGCAGTTCGAGAGCTTTATCGACCCCCTGGTCATCATGCTCTCGGTGCCGCTGTCCATGATCGGGGCCTTGCTCGCGCTCAAATGGTCGGGCGGCTCGCTCAATGTGTATTCGCAGATCGGCCTGATCACGCTGGTGGGCCTGATCACCAAGCACGGCATCCTGATCGTCGAATTCACCAACCAGCTGCGCGGCCAGGGGCTGGAGATGATAGACGCGCTGGTCAAGGCGTCGGCGCAGCGCCTGCGCCCCATCATGATGACCACCGGCGCCATGGTGCTGGGCGCCTTGCCGCTGGCCCTGGCCAAGGGCGCGGGCGCCGAAAGCCGCATCCAGATCGGCTGGGTCATCGTCGGCGGCATGTCCCTGGGCACCTTGCTCACTGTGTTTGTGGTGCCCACCATGTACACCCTGTTTGCGCGCAAGGCCATTCCGGGCGCGAACAAGGCGGTCGCGAAAGAAGAGCCGGATGCTCACCATGAACATCCGGAGTACGTGGCGAAATGACCGGAAGGCGCCGCGTATTCCAGGCCGGGTTGCTGGCATGGTGGTGAGACCGCTGTTTTGACCGCGACCCTCACGGGCCGGATCCGTATAACTGCTTCTTTCCTGATTGCGCTCCTGCTTGCGGCGGCCCATACGGCTTTCGCGCAAGCCCAGGAGGCGCCGGAGGCCGGGAGCTATGGTGTGCGCTTCTTCTGCTCACCATCCCAGCTGGAGCAGCTCAGCCCCAACATGTTTCATTACCTCCAGCGGCTCGGCATTCCGGCTCGCCTGGTGAAGGAGACCCTTGATAAGCCCCGGGGTGCCATGACCTATTCCCTGCTGGGTTCAGGCACGACTGTGAGCACCCTGTTTCTGGCGCAACGCACTGAACTGGCGATCAAGGACGAGGTGTTGCTGATGCCGGTGAAAAACAACAAGACGCGCAAACTCCGGACAGTCTCCCAAAAAGAGATCCTGTTGGCCTTGCTGCACCCGGGCCGCTTGACCGAATTCAGGGGAAGGGCCTGCGATGTACAGGCCCTGGCCGACCATGTCGGCATTCGCCAGAACACCGTGGCCTGGGCCGAAGTGCTGGAATGGGGCTGGCCCGAGGGCGGCCCCGCCAAATGGAATGCCCGCTACTGGGCCAATGGAACGCCCAGGCTACACACCCCTTTGCACAAAGCCCTGAATGACATGTTTTTTGAGCAGGGGAAATACGACATAGGCTGTTACGCCGCGACCAAAGTGGTCTTTGCGCAAGGGGCGCTGGATTACTTTCGCCGCGTCAAAAGGGATGCCGGCAAGGCACGCGTCGTGGAGCGGCGCTTGCTGGCCGATGGGGAGCCCCTGGTGGACCTGGAGCCCGGCCGCATGTGGAGTTTCGAAGTGGATTTTGATCCCCTGGAGCTTGAGCGGCCGGGCAAGGTCTTGCGCATGGTGGGCGATGTTGCCCCCGGCAACTTTGTTCCGGGCGATTGGGTGTATTTCCTGAACACCGATGTGCGCACCAGCCAGAAAACGGGGTATGAGGGTTCCAACGCCATCTACCTGGGAGGCAACCGGTTTGACGACTATTACAACGACAACGATCACCACTATTCCTACCAGGAAAAACTCAGTGAGGTCTACCAGTGGCGCCATGATGTTTTCAGCCGGCACCGCGATGCCGAAAAAATACAGCCCCTGGGCGCGCAGGACTATGAGCGCCTGAACGCCTTGCCGGAAAAGGGCGGCTTGCTGATGGGTTTTCGGGTCGTTCCCTATTTTTTCGGCTACGAAGACTTGCCTCCGCTATCAGGTCCTCGCAATGACTAGGCCCTGCCCGCGCCGTGCGTCCAATGGATCTACAGGGCGCCGTTAAACATCAGCACATCGACTTCATCGCCCACGGCCACATTGCCTTGCGCGTGGTGCAGCACGATAAGTCCGTTGGCCTCTGCCATGGAGCGCAGCACGCCCGAGCCCTGGCTGCCTGTGGTCTTGACCTGCAGCGAGCCGTCGGCCGCGGTGGAGACCCAGCCGCGCTGGTATTCGGTGCGGCCGGCTTTTTTGCGCATGGGCTCCAGGCTGCGGGCCTTGAGCAGCGGCGGCTGCGAGGCACCGGCGCCCATCATCTGCAGAAGCGCGGGGCGCACAAAGGCTAAAAAAGTCACCATCACGGCAACCGGGTTGCCGGGCAGGCCGAACAGGATCGCCCCGTTGGGATTGCCGGCCTGGCCGCTCGCGGGCGGGATGCGCCCCACGGCCATGGGCCGTCCCGGCCGCATGGCGATGCGCCAGAAGGCCACATCGCCGAGTTTTTTCATCATGGCCTTGGTGAAGTCGGCCTCGCCCACGCTGACGCCACCCGAGGTGATGATGGCATCGGCCCGTGCGGCGGCCTCGGTGAAAGCGGCTTCGAGCAGGGCCGGCTCGTCGCGCACCACGCCCATGTCGATGACTTCGCAGCCGAGCCGGCGCAGCATGCCGAAGACGGTGTAGCGATTGCTGTCGTAGACCGCGCCTTCGCGCGGCGCTTCGCCGAGCGAGAGGATTTCATCGCCGGTGGAAAAGTAGGCCACACGCAATGGCCGCCAGACGGGCAGGGTGGGCAGGCCCAGGGAGGCCGCCAGGCCCAGCCGGGCCGGCGTGAGGACCTCGCCCCTGCGCAGCGCCGGCAGCCCTTGCGTCAGGTCCTCACCGCGCAGGCGGCGGTTGTCACCGGCGCGCAGCAGGCCGGGCGGGACGCTGATGCTGCCGTCCGGGTGCTGCTTGACGAATTCCTGCGGCACCACGGTGTCCAGGCCGGCGGGCATGATGGCGCCTGTCATGATCTTCACGCACTGGCCGGTTTGCATGCTGCCTTGCCAGGCTTTGCCGGCCAGCGCCGTGCCGTCCGCGACCCGCAGTTCCAGCGCCGTGCCGGCGGCCAGCTGGCTGCCGTCAAAGGCAAAGCCGTCCATGGCCGAGTTGTCATGGGGCGGTACGTCAAAGGGCGAGACCACGTCCTCGGCCAGCACGCGGCCCAGGGCTTCAAACAGCGGCAGCTTGATCGCGTCCTGGACCGGCGCCACCAGGCGCGAGAGGAAATCCAGCACCTGGCCGGCCGACAGGGCTTGCGGGTCGTAACCCTGCAGTTCGGCCGCGATCTGGTCCAGCGTCTTCACGGCAGGCGCGATTCGAGCTGATGCAGCTCGGCCAGGGTGTTGGCGTTGAAAAAACCGTGCGCGTCGTCGCCGGGCCGGTCAAAGGGCACGGACACGGTTTTGTGCTGCGCTGTCCAGGCGTCTATCTTGCGGCCGCCGCCATGGGTGAAGCGCACCAGGCTTTCGAGCATGTGGGTGCCCATCAGGCAAAACACCGGCTGCGGCCTGAGCTGGCCGTCTTCCTCGGGCGCGGCGGCCACGGCGAAGTCGGCCCCTTCGCGCACATAGGCTTCGGCCAGGCGCGCCACCAGGTCGTCAGGGAACAGCGGCGTGTCGCAGGGCACGGTGAGCAGGTAAGGCGTTTCACAGCGCTCCAGGCCGGTGAGGAAACCCGCCAGCGGCCCGGCGAATTCGCCCAGGCCGGTGCTGTCGGGCCAGACCGGCACGCCGAAAGCCTCATAGGCGGCCAGGTTGCGGTTGGCATTGATCATGACCTCGCCGACCTGGGGCGAGAGCCGCATCAGCGTGTGCAGGGCCAGCGGCACGCCGTTGAAATTCTGCAGGCCCTTGTCGACGCCACCCATGCGTGAGCCGCGTCCGCCGGCCAGGATCAGGCCGGTGATGGCTTCGGCATGCAGCGAGGTGTTGTTGTGGCTGTTGGTCGTCATGCTAGCCGCCGATGTAGCTCATCTCTACGCGTTTGGCATTGCTGTCGGGCATGCTGGTGTCTGCTGGCAATGCGGCGCGCAACTCAGAATAGCGGTCGTCGCGCCCCTGCCAGATATGGGCTACGGCCGCCGCGATCTGCTCGTCGGCATAACCGCCGCGCAGCAGCGCGCGCAAATCCTGGCCCTGGCTGGCGAACAGGCATAAAAACAGCTTGCCCTCGGTGGACAGCCGCGCCCGGTTGCAGTCGCTGCAAAAAGCCTGGGTCACGCTGCTGATCACGCCGATCTCGCCCGCGCCGTCGGCATAGCGCCAGCGTTCAGCGGTTTCGCCGGTGTAGTTCGGGTTGATGGCAGTCAAGGGAAACTCGGCGTTCAAGCGCTCCACCACCTGGGCCGAGGGCAGTACCTCGTCCATGCGCCAGCCGTTGGTGGCGCCCACGTCCATGTATTCGATAAAGCGCAGCACGGCGCCGGTGTGGCGGAAATGCCGGGCCATGGGCAGGATTTCCGCGTCATTGGTACCGCGCTTGACCACCATGTTGACCTTGAGCGGCGCCAGGCCCACCTTTTGCGCGACCTCTATGCCCTTGAGCACGTCGGCGACCGGGAAATCCACGTCGTTCATGCGGCGGAAGATGGCGTCGTCCAGCGCGTCCAGGCTCACGGTGACGCGCTGCAGGCCGGCGTCCTTGAGCGACTGGGCTTTTTTGGCGAGCAGCGAGGCGTTGGTGGTCAGTGTGATGTCCAGCGGCTTGCCCTGCGGCGTCTCCAGCTTTGCCAGCATTTCGACCAGTACTTCCAGGTGCTTGCGCAGCAGCGGCTCGCCGCCGGTCAGCCGGATTTTTTCGACACCATGCGCCACAAACACTTTCGCAAGCCGGGTGATTTCCTCAAAACTGAGCAGCGAGCTTTGCGGCAGGAAGGCGTAGTCCTTGTCGAACACCTCGCGCGGCATGCAGTAGCTGCAGCGGAAATTGCAGCGATCAGTCACGCTGATGCGCAAGTCCCGCAGCGGCCGGCCCCGCGTGTCGCTCAACAGGCCGGTGGGCGCCGTGAGCCGGGCAGGGATGTGCGGCACGCGACTTGCGTAGCGGATATCTGCCAGCGGAATGATTTTCTCGGTTGTCATCGTGAGGGGCCCAAAGGGAGAATTTACTCCATTGGCCCGTCTGGGACGATAAAACGGGGCCTTATCCCCAAAGGAAGGGCGTTAATGAGGCTTCTTTCTCCTCCGTTCGGGCTGAGGTATCGAAGCCCTGCGCTGCATAGGCCCTTCGATACCTCAGGGCGAACGGGCAAGGGTGAACGGAAAAACGCGGGAGCTCTCTCTAGACACAGCGTGCGCCGTCTACCTCCAGGCAGATACCGCTGATGAAATCCGCCTCATCGCTGGCCAGGTAAAGCGCCGCATTGGCCACATCCAGCGCGGTCGAAAAGCGCCCCAGCGGGATGCTGGCGCGAAAGCGCGCCTTGCGTTCCTCATCCAGCGGGCCGCCTGCGAAGTCGGCCGAGAGGCCGGTGTCGGGGTTGAACACCGGGTTGATGCAGTTGACGCGGATGTTGTCGGGGCCCAGTTCGGCCGCCAGCGATTTGGAGGTGGTGATGACGGCGCCCTTGGAGCCGTTGTACCAGGTCAGGCCGGGCCGCGGGCGCACGCCGGCCGTGGAGGCGATGTTGATGAAGCTGCCGCCGCCCAGGCTGCGGAATACCGGCGTGGCATGAATGGTGGCCAGGTAAATGCTTTTGACGTTGATGGCATAGCACTTGTCGAAATCGTCTTCGCTGACGTCCAGCGCGGGCTGGTTGCGGTGCGTCCAGCCGGCGTTGCTGACCATCACGTCGAGCCGGCCGTAGCGCTGTACGGCGGCGTCCACCAGGGCTTTGACCTCTTCGGATTTCGTCACATCCGCGGCGAAGAAGGAGGCCGTGCCGCCGGCCTTGGTGATGGCGGCCACGACTTTTTCGCCCAGGGCGACGTTGATGTCGTTGACGATGACCTTGGCGCCCTCGGCCGCCAGCCGCCGGGCGATGCCTTCACCGATACCGCCTCCGGAGCCGGTCACGATGATGGATTTGTCTTTGACCCGCATGGGTTTGTCTCCAGGTATTTTGAATTTGTTGAACTGATACGTGAGCTTATTACATACCGCTGCCTGGGACGGTCAACTCATTTTGTTCGTAGCTCTCGCTCTATTTGACCGGAGGTTTTAACCGTGTAGAAGTAAACGATCAGATCATCTGGCGGTACAAACTGCGTAGCCTTGAATTCCAGGGTGCGCCTATCGACTTGCCGCGATTTTCCCGGGAAGCAGAGCGAGACGATCTGGTCCGGTGAGGCCTTTTCGATTCGGAGCGTGAAGCTGTCTATTGGCCCTTTCCAGTTACGACCGGTACCCAATACATACTCCAGGTCATTCAAGGTCAGCCAGACCTCCCCATCATTTAAATTCTGAAGACGTTTGGCCCGGGAGATTACGGCGTCGTCGCCACCTTCATGGGTGCATGCTCCGCGGCCGCTTTCTAGCCCTGAGTTTCCACCGGGAGCCCAAGGCCTGAGCAAATCGCTGTCATCCGGCTTCCCGTTGGGGTAGTTGTAGTAGTTGTAGTAGTTGTAGATTTGATAGACATTGCCCACTTTGGGCTGGTAGCTGTGTTCAATTTCCACTATTTTTCCGGCGGGGAATTGTTGTTCCCACCAGGCGGTCTGCTGGACGCTGAAATTTGGGTGCCCGCCTTCAGCGATGCCCGGAATCCGCTTGACGATGGATTCCGCGATGCATTGCCCCTCGCTGACTGCGCCAAGGTTGCAGCTCATCACGTCGACCATTTCTTTTTCCGTGTAACCCTGGGCCCGAAGCAATGCGCTGATGTCCTTTCCCTTGAGGAAAGCTTTGGTATCAACACTTGTTTTAACTTTTTGGCCGTCGGCGCGCGTTTCAAACGAACTCATCGGGCCAACGTTGGCATCTATCTGCGCCTCTCCCGGATTCCATCCAAAGCGCGGCATTGGGAAGGCTACGATGGTTGTCACATCGGTTTTGCCGTCGTTCAAAAATTTGTAGCGAACCCGTATGCGTGTCGGAGAGATTTCGAGGATTTCTTCCACCATACGAATGGCATCCGACTTGACCAGCTCGAGGCCGCCAGCGCCGACTCTGGCTGTGGAGTCATTTGCAGCTGCAGGTTGCGCCAGAAGCGACACAAGCATTGCACCGGTAACGGCCCAAAATTTCAATTTACCCATGCCGCACCGCCACGGTCTTCAGCGTCGTGAAGCCGTACAAGGCCTCAAAGCCCTTTTCGCGCCCGTAGCCCGAGGACTTCACGCCGCCGAAAGGCAGCTCCACGCCGCCGCCCGCGCCGTAGTTGTTGATGAAGACCTGGCCGCTCCTGACGCGCCTGGCCATGCGGAACTGGCGCGCGCCGTCCCGTGTCCAGATGCCGGCGACCAGGCCGAACTGGGTGGCGTTGGCGAGGTCCACGGCGTGGTTTTCGTCCTTGAAGCTCATGGCGCACAGCACCGGGCCGAAGACCTCTTCCTGTGCCAGCCGGTGCGTGGGCGGCACGTCGCGCAGCAGGGTGGGGGCCTGGTAAAAACCGGTGTCGGGCGCTTCGTCGACGATCTGGCCCTGGGCCACCATGGCGATGTTGGCGACCTGAGCGTCGCTCAGAAAATCCCAGACGCGCTGCTGCTGGCTTTGCCGTATCAGGGGGCCGACGTCGAGGTCCATGGCGGCGGGGCCCACGCGCAGGTTTTCAAAAGCGTGGCCCAGGCGCTGCAGCAGCGGCTCGTAAATTGCCTGCTCCACCAGCAGGCGCGAGCCGGCCGAGCAGGTCTGGCCGGCGTTTTGCACGATGGCGTTGATGATGGCCGGTATCGCGGCGTCCAGGTCGGCGTCGGCAAAGACGATCTGCGGGCTTTTGCCGCCCAGCTCCAGCGTGACCGGGCAGTGGCGCTCGGCCGCCGCCTGCTGGATCAGCGTACCCACGCTGGGGCTGCCGGTGAAGCTGATGTGGTCTATGCCCTTGTGGCGCGCCAGCGCGTCGCCGACCTCGTGGCCGTAGCCGGTCACGATGTTGATGGCGCCGGCTGGAAAGCCGACCTCGGCGGCAAGCTGCGCCACGCGGATCAGCGAAAGGCAGGCGTCCTCGGCCGGCTTGACCACGCAGACATTGCCGGCGGCCAGCGCGCCGCCCACGCTGCGGCCGAAGATCTGCATGGGGTAATTCCAGGGGATCACATGGCCGGTGACGCCGTGCGGCTCGCGCCAGGTCATCACGCTGTAGCCGTCCAGGTAGGGAATGGTGTCGCCGTGCAGCTTGTCGCAGGCGCCGGCATAGAACTCGAAATAGCGCGCCAGGGCCGCCGCGTCGGCGCGAGCCTGCTTGGTGGGTTTGCCGCAGTCGCGCTGCTCCAACTGGGCCAGTTCCTCGGCGTGCTCGGCCACCTTGGCCGACAGCCGCATCAGCAGGCGCCCGCGCTCGGCGGCGTTGAAGCGGCTCCACACCAGCTCCAGGCATTCGCGCGCGCTGCGCACGGCGGTGTCGATGTCGTGCGCGTTGCTGCGCTGGATCTCGTCAAACACCTGGCCGTCGGACGGGTCGATGACGGGAATGGTCTTGCCGGAGACGGAGGGGAGGGAGGCGTTGGCGATGTAATTGAGCTGCATCGCCTGATTTTGCTTGAAACCGGCTGTGGGGGCGCCGGCCAAGCCCTTCGCGGCCGGGCTAAGGTAACGGTTAAAAAAAGCGTGTGTTTTTCACGTCTTGGCATGGTGCGCCGGCGCTCCATTTACAACATTCTTGGTGTGGGGGAATGGGCTTTTCTGTAGGATCAAACCTACACACGCACCTCGCCAATTCCTACAAATGGAAGGGTGCCCACATTGCGCCCGGCGGGCGCTGACAGCGGCAGCAGCCGGCAACTGCGGGCCGCAACCTGGACACATACTGCGATGAGCGACCCCACCCCATGCGCGAACGATGCAGCTTCCACTGGCGAGGCACCCGCCGCCGGCTCCGGCACGCGGGCCTGGTTTAAAGCCACGGCGGCGCGCCTGCGCGACTGGCTGGCTATCCAGACGCCGGGCATGAAGCTCGCGGTGCTGGGCGTGGCGCTGATGATTCCCGCCAGTGCGTACTACGCCTGGTCCACCCTGGAGCGCCAGCAGAAACTGAGCCTGGAGGTCAAGGCGATGGCTGTGGGGCAAGGCGCCGAAGCGGCCTGGGCCTACAACACCGCGCTGCCGGTAGTTTTCGGCAGCGGCTCGGTGCTGAGCTTTCTCGAGACCCACCCGGTCGCGCGCATCACCATCATTTACCGTCCGATTCTCTGGACTGTTTCCGAGCGCTTTGTGCTGGTGGAGTCGCAGGGCCGGCAGTACGCGTATTACCCCTCCGACATGGAGACCAAGATACTGGCCGACAAGGCCGTGACGGCGCCCTGGGGTGGCAAGCTGACTTTTGTGCCCCAGGCCGCGCTTGACGGCGCCAGCAAGGACATGCTGGCGCGGCTTGAGCAGCGTTTCGGCGAGGCGCGCCCGCAATCCGAGCAGGACGCCTGGAAAGGCGGCGCCAGCGCGCTGGC
>Ga0102589_1005299_pt1 | contig 11407 bp, 7 predicted proteins | sample AraplaMF_Col_mLB_FD_76858 | JGI IMG/M metagenome (GOLD analysis project Ga0102589, IMG submission 76858) | Arabidopsis root microbial communities from the University of North Carolina, USA - plate scrape MF_Col_mLB | ecosystem: Host-associated > Plants > Roots > Endosphere | place: USA... | reverse complement strand
GAAGGCGGTGGACAGGCGCTTGGCGGCCATGCCTTCGCTGAGCAGCTTGAAGCGGGTGTTGGTGCGGAAGGGGTCGCCTTCGCCGGCGAACATGCGGGTCGGGTCCTCGCCCTCGCGCTTGAAGGCGAAGGTGCCGGCGGTGTAGGGGTAGCTGCCGGGCACGTTGTCCAGCATCAGCCATTTGAGGATTTCGCCGTGGTCTTCGTACTGCGGCAGGGCTACCTTGCGTATGGTGGTGCCCGAGAGCGACTTGGTGGTCAGCGCGGTGCGGATTTCCTTGTCACGGATTTTCACGACGTATTCGTCGCCGGCATAAGCGGCCTGCATGTCGGGCCACTGGGCCAGCAGGGCGCGGGCGTCGGCATCCATGCGGGCCTTGCGGTGGCCGGCCAGGTCCAGCGCGGCTTCTGCGGCTGGCGCGCGGTCGGGCTTGTCGATCTTGAGCATGGCGGCGGCCGCCTTGAGTTGCTGCACCTCGCGCGCCAGCTGGGCCTGGGCGCGGGCGCGTTTTTTGTAGCCGCGCACGGTGTCGCTGATCTCGGCCAGGTAGCGCGTGCGCGCGGCCGGCACCACCGGCGTCTGGTTGGTGCTGTGGCGCACGCCCGCCGCGGGCAGCACGCCGCCTTCGAGTGCCAGTCCCTGGGCGGCCAGGCGCGGCTTGAGCGCCTGGTAGAGCGCAGTCACGCCGTCGTCGTTAAAGCGCGCGGCCATGGTGCCGAAGACCGGCATCTTGTCGGCCGGCGTGCTCCAGGCTTCCTTGTTGCGCTGCACCTGTTTGGAAACATCGCGCAAGGCGTCCAGCGAGCCCTTGCGGTCGAACTTGTTGATGGCGATGAACTCGGCGAAGTCCAGCATGTCGATTTTTTCGAGCTGGCTGGCCGCGCCGAACTCGGGCGTCATCACATACATGGGCACATCCACATGCGGCACGATGGCGGCGTCGCCCTGTCCTATGCCCGAGGTCTCGACGACGATGAGGTCAAAGCCCGCGCATTTGCAGGCGGCGATCACGTCGGGCAAGGCCTGGCTGATTTCGGAGCCGAAGTCGCGCGTGGCCAGGGAGCGCATGAACACGCGCTGGCCGCTGTCGGTGTTCTTCTGTCCGGCTGCGGGCACAGTCCACGGATTGATGGCGTTCATGCGGATGCGGTCGCCGAGCAGCGCGCCGCCACTCTTGCGGCGCGAGGGGTCGATGCTGATGACGGCCACGCGCAGCTTGTCGTTCTGGTCCAGGCGCAGGCGGCGAATCAGTTCGTCGGTCAGAGAGGACTTGCCGGCGCCGCCGGTGCCGGTGATGCCCAGCACGGGGATTTTGCGGGTGGCGGCCTGGTTGCGGACGGTGTCAACGAGTGCCGCATCGGCCTTGCCGTTCTCTAATGCGGTGATCAGCTGGGCCAGCGCCCGCCAGTTCATCTCGCCGTGGCCTTCAATGGCCTTGACGGTTTTGGGGGCGAAGCCGGTCAGGTCCTTGTCGCAGCGCATGACCATCTCGCCGATCATGCCGGCCAGGCCCATCTTCTGGCCGTCTTCGGGGCTGTAGATGCGGGTGACGCCGTAGGCATGCAGCTCGCGGATCTCGGGCGGCACGATCACGCCGCCGCCGCCGCCGAAAACCTGGATGTGCTCACCGCCGCGGCTTTTGAGCAGGTCGACCATGTACTTGAAGTACTCGACATGCCCGCCCTGGTAGGAGCTGATGGCGATGCCCTGGGCGTCTTCCTGCAGGGCGGCTGTCACGACCTCGTCGACGCTGCGGTTGTGGCCCAGGTGTATGACCTCGGCGCCCATGCTTTGCAGGATGCGCCGCATGATGTTGATGGCCGCGTCGTGCCCGTCGAACAGGCTGGCCGCGGTGATAAAGCGCACCTTGTGCGTGGGGCGGTAGCTGGCGAGCGCTTTGTATTCAGCGGACATGTCGGTCATGGTTGTCTCCGGGCGGTGGCTGATCAGTGCCCTGCCCACTGTAGTTGATACAATTGACGTTTACGTAAACGTCAATCTTACCCCGTAAGCCGGAGCTGTTCAAGCACCCGCCTTGGGGTTGGGGGTTCGAAGGGGGGGCGGCCGGTCAGCCGCCGCCGTACAGGAACTTCGGCAGCCAGAGCGTCATGCCCGGCCAGATGTACATGAAGACCATGCACAGGATCACGATCAGCATGTAGGGCATCATGCCGGCGAAGATCTGGTTCAGGGTCACATGGGAAGGCGAAACGCCTTTGAGGTAGAAGGCGCTCATCGCGACCGGCGGCGACAGGAAGGCCGCCTGCAGGTTCACAAAAACCAGCACGCCCCAGAGGATGGGATCGATCTGGAAATGCTGCAGCAGCGGCAGGAAGATGGGCACAAAGATCACGATGATTTCGGTCCATTCGAGCGGCCAGCCCAGGACGAAGATGATGGCCTGCGACACCAGCAGGAACTGCAGCGGCGTGAGTTCCATCGACAGCACCCATCTTTCGATCACGGCCTGCCCGCCCAGCAGGGCGAACACGGCCGAAAACAGCGCCGAGCCGACAAACAGCCAGCACACCATGGAGGTGGTCTTGGCGGTCAGGAAGACCGCTTCCTTGATGCGCTGGAAATTCAGGGTCTTGGCGTGCCAGGCCATCAGAAAGGCGCCCGCCGCGCCGACCGCCGCGGATTCGGTGGCCGTTGTGATGCCGAACAGGATCACCGCCAGCACGACGAATGTCAGTATGGCCAGCGGCATGACGGAAGACACCAGCAGGCGCAGGATCTCGAACTGCTCCGCGTCGAACTTCCAGTAGTACCAAGCCAGCAGCAGCAAGGTGAGGGCGCAGGCGATCCAGAAGCCGGTGAAGAAAGCCGCGGGAACGGCGGCGGTGCGCGGCCCTTCGGCCGCTGGGTCGCCGAACTGCTGCATGGGCTCGTCCTTGGCGGGGCCGGCGGCCGGCTCCGCGACGGCGCCGGGTGGGGCCGACAGCTCCTGCAGGCCGCTGGTTTCGGCCGGCGGTTCCTGCACGCCGCCGGCGGACGGCGGCGCCTGGACCGCCTCGGCGCCGGGGGCCTCCTGCAGGCCGGTGCCGGCGCCTGCCGCCGCGGGCGCCAGGGCCCGCTGGGTCACCTGCGCCGCGGCGCTGGCGACGTTGTCTTCCTGGGAGTGGATCACCACATACCACCACACGGCGCCCAGGGTAACGGCCGACAGCGCCAGCGGCACCAGCGCCAGGCCCAGGCTGCGCGCCAGCAGGCCGCGGGTGATCTTCATGCCGTCCACGCCGGCCTTCAAGGCGCGGCCGGGTGAGGCGGTGGCGGCCAGCAACGCGGGCAGCATGCGGCGCGAATAGGCGCTGCCGATGGCGTGCAGCCAGGGCGGTACCGGCACCTGCTGCTGTTCGGGCGGCAGCTTGGGCGCGATCTTCGGATTGATCAGCACCCAGCCGATGATGTAGACGAGGTAGAGCAAGGCCAGGAAGAAGCCGGGGAACATGGCCGCCGCGTAGAGCTTGACCACTGACTGGCCGGCGACGGCCGCGTAGACGATGATCATCACCGAGGGCGGGATCAAAATGCCCAGCGTGCCGCCGGCGGTGATCACGCCGGCCGCCAGCCGCGTGTCGTAGCCGGCGTTGAGCATGGGCCGCATGGCGATCACGCCCATCAGCACCACCACGGCACCCACCAGGCCGCTGGCGATGCCCCAGAAGGTGCAGATGATCAGCGTGGTGACGGCCAGCGAGCCCGGCACGCTGCGAAAAGCCAGCTGCACGCTGTGGAACATCTTGTCCACCAGGGCGCCGCGCTCCATCACGTAACCCATCAGCACGAACAGCGGGATGGATAACAGGGTTTCATTGGTCATGGCCCCGAAGGCGCGCTGCACCATGAGGTCGAAGATCTTGTTGTCCAGCCAGTGCGCCGACGGGTCGTAGAAGGCGACGAAGCCGAACATGATGCCCAGGCCCATCAGGGTGAAGGCGGTGGGAAAGCCCAGCATGATCACGACCACAATCAGGCAGAGCATGGTCATGCCGAGTGCTGCGTTGCTCATCATCTATCCCTTCATTCCCTTGGATTTCTCGATGGCAAGCTGCTTTGCGTCCTCGTCGACGAATTCGCTGCCGGCCAGCTGCTGGGCCACCACGTCGGCCTCCTCGGCATCCCTGAGCCGGGGCGTCCATGCGCCGGTCCTGATGCAGACCACGCAGCGGATCATCTCGGCGATTCCCTGCATGAGCACGATGGCGCCGGCCAGCGGGATCACGAACTTGAAGGGATACAGCGGAATCGGGTCGGCGTTGAAGGTCTGCTCATGGATGGACCACGAGTCGTTGAAATAGGTCCAGCCGGCCCAGGTCAGTGCGGCGATGCCGGGCAGGAAGAACAGGAAGTACAGCACCAGGTCCAGCAGGGCCTGGGTGCGCGGCTTCATGTTGCCGTACAGGAAGTCCCCGCGCACATGGCCGTCATGGGCCAGGGTATAGGCGCCGCCCATCATGAACAGCGTGCCGTAGAGCATGTTGTTGGCGTCGAAGATCCAGGCCGTCGGCGCGTTGAGCGCGTAGCGCTTGAAGACTTCAGCGCAGACCAACAGCATCAGCACCACGATGAGCCAGGCAAAGGCCTTGCCCACCCAGGTGCTGATGGCGTCGGCGGTGTGCAGGAGACGTTGGACATTCATGATGCTTCCGATGGCGGGTTGCGACAAAGAAAAGCAGCCATCCAGGAGGAGCCGGATGGCTGCTGTGCTTCAGGCTCAAACTCGAGCGCCGGCGGTCAGGCTTTCTTGCCGGAGAAATAATGGTTGTAGGCCATCTTGAAGTCGACGGAGTAGTCGTTGTGCCAGGACACGGCCCGCTGGGCGAACGCTTTTTGCGAATCCAGCACCTTCTGGAACAGCGGGTTCTCGCCGGCCTTCTTGGCAATGGTCTTGTCCCAGGCGTCCAGCTGGGCGCGCAGCACGGCGTCCGAGGTCTTGTAGAACTTGATCCCCTGCTTCTTCATCTCGATGTAGTCGCTGGAGTTGCGGTCTATCATCTTCCAGCTCATGTCGGCGCTGGCCGCCTGCACCGCGTAGTCGATGATGGCCTTGAGTTCGGCGGGCAAGGTGTTGTACTTGGTCTTGTTGAACAGAATCTCGAACTGCTCGCCGCTTTGATGAAAGCTCTGCAGCATGCAGTTTTTCACCACGTCCGGAAACCCCAGGACCCGGTCGGAGGAGGCGTTGTTGAACTCGGCCGCGTCGATCAGGCCGCGGTCCAGGGCCGGCACGATTTCGCCGCCGGGCAAAGGATTCACCGCGGCACCCATCAGCGTGAACATGTCCACGGCCAGGCCCACCGTGCGGTACTTCAGGCCCTTGAGGTCATCGGCCTTGGCGATGGGTTTTTTGAACCAGCCCAGCGGCTGGGTGGTCATGGGGCCGTAGAGGTAAGACACCACGTCCATGTTGATGGACTTGTAGATTTCCTCGAGCAGGGCCTTGCCGCCGCCGTAGTTGTGCCAGGCCAGCACCATGTTGGAGTCCATGCCGAAGCCGGGGCCCGAGCCCCACAGAGCCAGCGCTGAATTTTTGCCGTAGTGGTAGGCCACCACGCCGTGGCCGCCGTCCAGCGTGCCCTTGTTCACGGCTTCGAGCAACTGGAAGGCCGGCACGACGGCGCCCGAGGGCAGCACCTCTATCTTGAGGCGGCCGCCGGCCATGTCGTTGACCTTCTTGGCGAAGTCGTTGGCGAACTCGTGGAAGATGTCCTTGGCCGGCCAGGTGCTCTGGAAGCGAAAGGAGGTTGTCTGCGCCATGGCGACCATGGGGGCTGACAGTGCGCCGGCGGCAATCGCGGCGCCTTTCAGTAGGCCGCGCCTGCGGGGGCTTTTGCTCTCGGTCATGTCTGTCTCCTGTTGTGGGAAAACATAAGAAAACTAAGAACACACATCATTGAGCCTTGCCCAAGGCTTACAAAGAGGGTTTCCACCAACGCAGGGCGCGATGTCCCCTTTGATTACCTGCGATATGGGTGAAACTGTTTTTGCAGACCGGGCGGGAATCGCGTAACGCTTTCGTTTCGCAGCGATAGATATGTCAGGGCACTTTGAGTCCTTTCAGTGCGGCGTCGCCGGGCGGAAAGCGCAGGCCCAGTTGCACCAGCGTGGCCCGCACCACGGTGGCGATCATCAGGTTGCGATGGGTCTTGGAGTCGGCGGGCACCACCGTCCATGGCGCCCAGGGCGTGCTGGTGGCGCGCAGCAGATCCTCGTAAGCCTGCTGGTACTGCTTCCACTGCTTGCGCGCCTCAAGATCGTCGACGTTGAACTTCCATTGCTTGGCCGGGTCGTCCAGCCGCGCCTGCAGGCGTTCGCGCTGTTCCTCATGGCTGATGTGCAGCATGAACTTGAGGACCACGGTGCCGGTCTGCGAGAGCATGCGTTCGAAATCATTGATGTGCCGGTAACGCTGGGCTGTCTGTTCAGGCGTGATCCAGCCTTTGACGGGCGGCACCAGCACGTCTTCATAGTGGCTGCGGTTGAAGATGGTGATCTCGCCGGCGGCGGGTATCTGCTGGTGGATGCGCCACAGGTAGTCGTGTGCGCGCTCGGCCTCATTCGGCGCCCGCCAGCTCACGGTGTGCACGCCCAGCGGGCTGATGCGGCCGAACACGCCGCGCAGGGTGCCGTCCTTGCCTGCGGTGTCCGTGCCCTGCAGGATGACGAGCAGCTTGAAGCGTTTGTCGGCATAAAACAGGTTTTGCAATTCGTCCAGCTCCGTGGCCAGTTGCTCGACCAGGGCCTTGTCGTTCGGCTTGTCGCCGCTGGAGAAAGGTTTGGCGGCCGGGTCCAGGCCGGACAGGGCCCAGGGCTTGCCCGCCTTTTTGTGCGAAGGCGCCTCACCGTCCTCTATCCCGGTTTGCGGCGGTTGCCACCGGGCCAGCAGCTTCGCCAGGGCTTTGAGGTCCGCCTTGCCCGCCGCGGTGTCGGGAAAAAGGGGTGGGTCCGTGCGCTTGATCGGCATTGATGTCTCCAGTGCTGGCGATGGCCGGCTTGTCGCTGTGATTGTGCATGCCGCGCGCGTTTTGCGGCGCGGGCATAAACTTGCGTTGAAGCGGTGAGTCTGGCTGCGGCCTGGCTTATCCCTCATTTTTCTTTGACTCCCTATCTCTGCAGGCAATGACATGACAAGCCCTACTCCCGCGAATACCGACTCTCCGCTCCAGGTCCGGCCTGCCGCCGGTTATGCCGGGGATATACCCGCACGCCTGGCGTTTCAATGGATGCAGTCGGGCGAAGCCGTGCTGGTGGATGTGCGCACCGACGCCGAGCGCGAATGGGTGGGTTATGTGCCCGGCGCCGTGCCGCTGGCCTGGAAGCAATGGCCGGGCATGGCGATGAATGCGGGCTTTGACGAGGGTCTGAAGGCGGCCGTGCCTGCCGGCAAGAAAGCCGTGCTGCTGTGCCGTAGCGGCGTGCGTTCGGTGGCTGCCGCCAAACGCGCGGCGGAACTGGGGCTTGAGGCCTACAACATTCTTGAAGGCTTTGAAGGTGATGCCGATGAGCAGGGGCAGCGAGGCCGCAAAGGCGGCTGGCGTTTGCAGGGCCTGCCGTGGAAGCAAGGTTAAAAAAAGGGTAAAAAATACCCAAAATCGCTTGGATGTGCCGGAAGCTTTCGTACCTTTTGTAACCTCGGCATATAAGGGGATGGCGTGACAGGCCTGAAAAAATGAAGTGAATAGTTCGCATCAGATTGACTGAAAACGGATGTAAGAAGGTGCCCCCTGTCAGAACTGACAGGGGGTGACACGTATCAATTTGTTTGAGCGCATTCAATGGGGTTCCTCTTTCTAACGGAGCTCCCCCATGCAAGTACTCGAACGCGAACTTCCCGCCGCCGTCAAGGCGCCCTCCAACCCACCCCTGGGCGCTCAACTCAGCCAGCGTATCGCGCGCGATTTCAAGCCGCGCTGGGACCAGCAATGGGGCGGAAAATTCATGCTCCACGGCCGCACGCCGGATTCCAATGCCATAAGGCTGGACGGTAATGACTACTTAAGTGTGACGGGGCATCCGCACATCGTGCATGCCCAGGTCGAATCCTTGCGCAAGGCGCAGGAGTTCGTGGTCCAGTCGGGCGTCTTCCACCTGAACCAGCACCCGACGCATGCGCTGGAAACGGCGCTGGCTGCCTGGGTCGGCAAGGACGACGGCTTCATCTGCCAGTCGGGCTTCTCGGCCAACGTCGGCCTGCTGCAGGCGATTGCGGACCCGCAGACACCGATTTACCTGGACACCCTGGCCCACGCCTCGCTGTGGGAAGGCGCGCACGCGGCGCGCGCGCCGGCCTTTGCCTTTCGCCACAACGACCCGGCCCACCTGGCGCGCATGATCGCGCGCAACGGCCCCGGCATCGTGGTGGTGGATTCCGTCTACAGCACCACGGGCGCACTGTGCCCGCTGGTGGATATGGTGGACGTGGCCGAGGCGCATGGCTGCATGATGCTGGTCGACGAATCCCATTCGCTGGGCACGCACGGCCCCAAGGGTGCGGGCCTGTGCGCCGAGCTGGGCCTGACGGACCGGGTGCACTTCATCACCGCCAGCCTGGCCAAGGCCTTCGCGGGTCGCGCGGGCTTTTTCACCGCGCCGGCCCACATGCGCTACTACATCCTGTGCTCGAGCTTTCCCAATATTTTCAGTTCCAGCCTGCTGCCGCACGAGATCGCCGGCCTGGCTGCCACGCTCGAACTGATCAAGGACAGCGACGAAGCGCGCGCGCGCCTGCACGCGAACACGCGCAGGCTGCGCGCCTCCCTGAGCGAGCTTGGCTACCCCATCCACCAGGGCAGCCAGCAGATCATCGCGCTGGAAGTCGGCTCGGAAAGCGACACCATGGTGCTGCGCGACCGGCTGGAGGAGCGCAATGTGTATTCCTCGATGTTCTGCGCGCCGGCCACCAGCGCCAAGCGCGCCATGATGCGCATGACGCTGAACGCCGGCCTGATGGAGTCGGAGCTGGACCACGTGGAAGCCGTGGCCCGCGAGATCGCGCCCATCGTCAAGCCCTGGGAATGGCCCATTGCACGCCGCGCCCGGGCAGGCCAGTCCGACGCATGAGGGCGGATGCCCGATGCCTCGCTCAGTCCTGCAACTGCCTTTCGCCGGAAGTAGCGATAAAGCGCTCGTGGCTGGTCATGAAGCCCGGGCTGAAGGTCTCGCCGACGCTGAAGAGGGCGGCGTGCAGCACGGCCGTGCCCGAGGCGATCGCGAAGGCCTGGCGCGGCTGGGGCTTCTGTCCGGCCGCCAGCGCCAGCTGAAGTTCGAGGTCGATGAGTTTCCTGCCCGCAGCCACGTCCTGCACGGTGTCCGCATCCCAGCCCTGCGATTCGGCGATCTCGGCGAGTTCGCGCAGGTTGGCGGCCGGCTCCAGCTGCAGCCAGCTCGCGCTGCCTTTGCGGTCCAGCGCCAGCACGCCGAAAGGCGCGCCTATGACCACATGCTCAATCCAGCCCTGGCGCAGCGCCAGGTTTTCCAGTTCCTGCGCGATCGTGGGCTCGCACAGCAGGGCGTGCTGCTCGCGCGACAGCGTGGAGCGCCAGGTCTGCTGATGCCGCCCGTCGGGTTGGCGCAACAGTGCCTGGACGGAGTCGGTCAGGCGCAGGCGGATTTCGGGGGACTGCTTGGGGATGAACTGCTCGATCAGCCCGCGGTTGAAGGCCGACACGGCCAGCTGTTCGTCGGCGCGCCCGGTCAACAGGACACGTGCGCCCGACCAGCCCGTGAGCTCGCTAAGCACCCGCAGCCCGCTCATGGCCGGCATGGAATAGTCGACCACGCAGACCTGCGTGAGCGCAAAACGCGCCGTGCCGTCTTCGCGCCAGTACTGCAGGATTTGCGGGATCAGGGCCGCGCCTTCCCGCCAGCGGTTGATGATCTCCTGCTGGCGCCAGGCGTCCGCTTCCCAGCGCGCCGGCTCTTTCAGCAACAGGTCGATGCAGGCCACTGGTCGCAGGAACAGGCGCACATACCAGTCCAGCGGCATGACTTCAGCCAGCATTTCGAGATAATCCGGGTCGTCGTCCAGAAAGACCACGCCTCCCGGCCGGCGATAAAGTGCAAAGGACATATTTGTCGTTATAGGGTGTTGTCTAAAGCGGTGAAACGTTTATACGGTCATAAGTCGCAAACAGGCTATCCGGGCGCGATGGGTAACTCGATGGTAAAAACGGCGCCGACAGCAAACTCGGATTTCACCTGAATGTTGCCGCCTGCACTTTGTACCACTTGCTGGCAAAACGCCAAACCCAAGCCATGGCCCGTACCACGGTTGCTGGAGAAAAAAGGTTTAAAAATCTGCGGAAGCAAGGCGGCGTCTATGCCCATTCCCTCGTCCGCGACGATGATGCGGCCACGGTGTTGCGTATGCCCCACTTCGATGCGCAAGGCGCCGGGTGGATATTTCGAGTCGGCAGCCATCAGCGAGTGCAGGGCATTTTTGATCAGGTTGTCCAGTACCTGGGAAAACTGGGTGGCTGAAGAGCGAAAACTGAAATCATCATGAATGATGACCTTGACGCACTCGCGCTGGCGGCTGGACTGGTAGGGATAGGCCACCACCACTTCCTGTACCACCTTGCTGGCCCAGACCCGCTCGGTATAGCGCGGCAGCTGCAGCAGCTTGGCGTTGGCGATCTGGGTGTCGATCTGGTGGTTCATGTTGCGCACCAGCGCGTGCAGGCGCAGCGCGAGCTTGTCCAGCTGCTGCCCGCGCGGGTTGTCGGGCTGGCGCTGCACCTCCAGCTGGATCGCGTCGCCCAGCAGGGCCGCCGTCGACAGCGGCGTGCGAAGTTCATGGGCCATGATGCCTATAGTGGTCAGCGTGCTGGAGAGTTGCTCCCGCCGCAGGTTGGCCGAGGACAGGTTGAGCACCAGCGCGATCGACCAGGCAAAGGCGAATACCACGGCATGGACGGCGCGCTGCTCCGGCGGCAGCAAGGGCACGGCGGGCCCCACCGCCATGAACACGCCGAAGGCCAGCAGGCCCCCCGAGATGGTGCCCAGCGTGGCCAGGCGCCAGTCGGTCACGTGGTAGTAGATCAGCACCATGGCCGCCATGGTGGCCAGCCACACCGTGCTGCCGCTGTTGCACAGGTACATCCAGCTGAACATCACGGGCAGCTCCAGCCAGAACACCAGGCCGAACACCCTTTGCGCCAGGCGGCTGCCCGGGTCGTGGTTGACGCGTTTGGTCATCAGGCTGTAGCCCAGCAGGCTGGCGACCACGCGCAGCGGCAGGTTTTCGTAGGGCTGCGGCAGCCAGGCCGACCAGATCCAGGCGAACAGGGCATTGCCCGAAAAAAAAGAAAGTCCCAGCCACCACAGACGCCGCGGCGATGGATGCAAAATGGGCTCCAGCGGAGCCAGCACCAGTTCCTCGCGCAGCCACTGGAGCAAGGGACGC